>Ga0265294_10000409_pt1 | contig 57620 bp, 54 predicted proteins | sample MunlanPumphouse3_FD_192504 | JGI IMG/M metagenome (GOLD analysis project Ga0265294, IMG submission 192504) | Groundwater microbial communities from a municipal landfill in Southern Ontario, Canada - Pumphouse #3 | ecosystem: Environmental > Aquatic > Deep subsurface > Groundwater | place... | reverse complement strand
CTACCGTGAAGGTCGTAAGACCAGCGGACCATTCCACTTGCATCCGCAATCGAACTCAGGCGGCCTGCGGCATTTTGCCCATCATCGTAGACGTACGTCTCGACGGCGCCGTCGGCGTAGGTTGCCCCGGTTAAACGGTTCAGCGCGTCATAGGCGTAAGCGGTCGTATGGTTGTTGGCGTCGGTGGCAGTATGCATATTGCCGGCTGCGTCATATGTAAAGTACGAAACTCCTGTGTCCGGACTGGACTGTTGAATCAGATCGCCAAAACCGTTGTATTGAAAGGTCGTGGCAAGCCCCTTCGGGTCTTCCACCCGGATGATGTTGTCCTGAGCGTCGTAGCCGTATTGGGTGACGCCTGCAAGCGGGTCGGTTGTCTGAGACAGACGGTTCAAGGCGTCAAAACCGTGAACGACGGTATGGTTCAGCCCGTCGGTTGCGCTGGTCCGGTTGCCGTTGGCATCGTAGCCATAGGCGGTGATCGTTTGGCCTTGAGCGCCCAGTTCATCGGTCATTCGACCCAGTTCATCGTACGCCCAGTTTCGAGCTTGCGCCAGGGCATGGCTCGGATCAAAGACATTCTGACTGACAATATTGCCGGCGCTGTCCAGTGTATATGAAATGTAATTGCCGGACGCATCTGAAATCCCGGTAAGCCTGTGGGCGTCGTCATACTGATGGTTGAGAAAAGACCCATCCGGCATGGTGATTCTGGTCAGATTCCCCGTGCCGTCATAGGCAAAGCCGGTTGTCTCTCCGCCGACGTTCCGGGAGATCACGCGGCCCAGTTCATCGTAGGTCAGCACGGTGACCAGCCCGTTGGGATCCACGATTTGAAGCGGGCGGCCATGAGCGTCATGCACCTGCATCTGGGTGACATGCCCCAGAGCGTTTTCCACGGAAATCAGGTTGCCGAAATCGTCATATTCGTAAGTGGTGATGTCCAAAACGTCGTTGCGCGGACCGTCTGCCGAGATGCGCAGCCCCTTGTTGTTATAAGCATAGGTCCATGTGCGCGATGCGCTGGTCGCCGTGTCGGTTATTCTGTGCTGTGTCAGAAGCCCCCTGGCGTCGTAAGTGAAGCTCGTGATTCTGCCGGGCTCGGTAATCAACACCGGCAACCTGAAATCCGGATGCCATGCCGTGGCGATGGTGCGCTCTTCCGGCGAGCCCACCGCCTCGGTACGAGAAGTCTGCAGCCCGCGGTCGTTGTATTCGAAAACGCTCCGATTGCCGTTAAAGTCCGTGCGGCTGATCAAAAATCCCCGATCATCATAAGCCGATTCGCTGAACTGACCGCCGCAGTTCGAACATCCGGCCACATCCATCGAGGTGGTCTTGGCAACTCCCTGAACCACCGTATAGGCTAAATTCTTTTCGGATCCCAGGGAATCCAAAACCGTGCTGAGGCCCTTGTATTTGTAATCGATCGTTACTTTTTCCGCACCGCCGGCGTGTTCGCTCGAAACGGCCCGGCCCTGATCATCGTAGGTCCAGGTGGCAAAACGGATACTGTTTTCGTCGATAATCCCGGTCAGGGCGTTGGGATAAGCGGCGTTTTCGTAGAGATAGGTCCGGGTTTTCAAATCCGGTTTTGTCACTCCGGTCAGGCGGTTGTCTGCATCATAGGCGTAAGTGTAAAGGCCGCCGGCGGGGTCTCTCATGGTTTGAATGCATCCGTCGGCGCTCCAGGCAAACACGAGGCTTCGGCCGAACGGGTCGGTTACGGAAACAAGCTTTCCCGAATCATCATAGCTCAGCGTCTGCAAAAGACCGGCCCGGTTGGAAATGGACACAAGCCGCCCATTCGCATCGTAGATTTCAACAAAGTCTTCGGATGTTGTATATCGCCAGCCGTTCGCGGTCTGTTCCAGGCGGTCGGTGACGTCCGGATCGCAAACCCACTTCTTGCGGCTGAGTTTGAACTTGTATTCCTTTCCGTCCGGACGATAGGCGACCGCTTCTTTGTTGTTCACCCTGGAAATCGATCGGTCGTAACTGCCGCGCCAGTTCGCCCCCAGAGCGCCTGAAAACGTCGAAACGCTGTTGTAGTGGCGTTTGAACTCCAGGGGAAACGCCCCGGCGCCAGAGTAATCGGTTTCGACCTGATATTTGTTTCCGATTGCGGCGTGAATCGGATTGCCGCCTCGAGGTGCTTCGCAGTCGGGATCTCCGGTATTCTTTCCGATCTGGATTTCTTCACCGCCGACCGTTATGGCAAAATCGACCTGATCACCGGGCGCGGCGATCGAGGATGCGGAAATCAAATAGGCCCCGGCTTTTTTTCCCCCTGTAAAATACGCCGAAGCCACTCCGTTCGCATCGGTTGCGGCAGTAATCGATGCGGATCCTGCGGCATCGACAACCTCGGCAAGCCCGGCCTTGGCGCCGTCCGGCTGCTGGGTAAGGGTGAAAACGACCGGTTCGCCTGCAAACGGCGTAACCCCGTCCGGATAGAGCAGCTGGGTCTGCAAAGGCTGAGTCGAGGAAGTGCTGGGCGCGATGATCTGGTTGTCCCCGGAATATTTCCTGAATATCAAGGGAACCAGTTCAAAGGGCTCAACAATCACGCCGTTTCGATTCTCGCATTCAACAAGCCAGGAGCCCGGCGTCTCGTAGTTAAAGGAAGCCGCCACCTCCCAGATTACATCGTCGAGAAAAGGATGGTCGGCATCGCCGCAGGTCGGCAAGCTGTATGTAGAAATCCAGCAATCCGTGTCGTAATCATATGTCAGGGAATTTGCGCCCTTGATGGTGCCATCGGGTCGAATCCAGCGCCAGGTTAATTTTTCGCCGTCCTGCGCACCGTAAATGTCAACCTCCAGACCGACCATGCCATCTGTTATATAGACCTGCCCGCCAGTCTGTAAGACGGATTGTCCGTTGTCGGGAAAATCCGCTCGGGTTTCATAACGGTACAGCCCCCGGGAGAACGCCGAAAAGGCGAAAACCCAGGAACCGGTAAAAATGACTATACACACGATCGCAGCAGCCGAAAGCAGGCGTCTCCAACTCATGGAATCATCTCCTTTTTCAGATTGTTTTTTCTGATCGTTCTTGATTCAAGTGTTTTATACAGGCGGTACTTCCAATTTTCTCAAAATGCTGCTCTGGTCGAGTCATATCCTCAGGCGCTTCATAAAGCGGCGCCTTTCCCTCGCAGAGACTTTGTTTCAACAGCCGATCGCGAAACCGGCATTTTCGAAACAATTATTGCATTCGAATCGTGCAGAGTATCAGGTGCAAGAACGTGAGCCTGAATTCACTCTCGATTTCCGGCAATCTTCAAGATTTTGCCGAACAGAGTTGAATTCTTGATTTTTTCACGCCGCGGAAGGAACTGGCGGGCGCATGGTCGAACAATTCAAGAGCGGGAATCTCTGTGGTGCGAATTAAAGAAATACTTTTAGCGAAATTGTTGCGTTTCGTAAAGAAAAAATTTCGCCGGGATGAATTTTTTGCGAATTCCGATGCAATGACCCATTCTTCGGATTGACCTGTTTTCAAGTGAATTGATCGTTGTCGAATCAGGTTAACCAATTGATGTTACTCGATAAAGTACGAGAACATAACTTGGGATCGGACCCGGAAAAGCGGAAATCATCCGGATTCCCTGTAGCGCGAATCCAGAATGATCACCTTTCCCGAGTCGGTGTCGCTTCGAATCAGCCGGCCGATGCCCTGCCGAAGCTTGATTCTCGTTTCATACGCGTACTGACGCCAGTATTCCCGGGGGGTCATGCGGTTTTTCCGGGCCATCTGAATCGGGTCCCGGGGCGAGGGGTAGGGGATGCGGGTGATGATCACCTGGGTGAGGGTGTCGCCTTTGAAATCCACGCCGTACCAGAAGGTGTCCACGCCGAAGAGCACGCTTTCCTTGATCGACCTGAACTCATCGCAGAGATTGACCGTGGGCAGCCCTTTCTGCTGAATGAGCAGGGGGTACCGGCTGTCGGCCATTTTTTCGCGGACGATCCCGGCCACGCGATTCAGGTCCTCGTAGCTTGCAAAAAGCACCAGGGTTCTTCCCCTGTTTTGCTCAATCAGTTCCGGCAGGGCCGTTGTCACCGATTCGAGCCAGAGGGCCTTGTTTTCGTATTTCCCGTTCACCGCCTTATCCGGCACGATAATTTCCACGGCCTTGGGGTCGAACGGCGAGGCAATCCGCTCAAACCGAAAGGGCCTGTCTTCCGGAAGGGGCAGCATGCCGGCGATTTTTTGAAAACTGTAAAAGCTGCCCTTTTCGGACAGGGTGGCGGCGGTGAAGATGACGCAGTCCTTTTCCTTATAAATATGGTCCTGAATCAGTTCGGCCACCTCCACATGGCGGGCCGAGAGGACGAAGTGCCGCTGAAAGCGCTGAAAGGCGGCGACCATGTCCGGCGCGTCCAGGGCGGTTTGAATGAATCCGAACGCATCGGCAAACTCCCGCAGGCGATCGAGGGCGGTTTTGACTCTTTCGGCATTCCGGCGCTGAATCTTGAACAGGCGGTGGAAAATCGGGTCGGACATCCACTCCATATGGGCGCCGATCTGCGCCAGAGAGGTGCGAAGGCTCTGAAGATGCGGCATAATGCCGGAATTTGCCGCGGACGGAATATCCGAAACCTGTGCCGGGGCGCTGTTGATTCTGTGCAGAGCGTCGCTGAGTTGCGCCAGGGCTGAACCGGCGTTTTCCAGGGCGCTCAGGGCATTGACGATATTTTCTCCGGGCTGCCCGGCCGCCTTGGGGGCCAGCCGGCGGGCGATGGTTTTCAGGTAGCGCAGAACCGCCTGAAGCTCGCCGGAATAGATTTCCTGGCCAAAGGCGTTTCGCACCGCGGTTTCAAAATGGTTGGCCTCGTCGATCACGCAGTTGCGAAACACGCCGGCCAGGGCCGCATCCTGATCCAGCAGCACCAGTTTGTAGTGGTTGGTCACAATCAGGCGGGCGCTCTGGGCCTCGGCGGTCACCGCCTGGGCCGGGCACCGGACATGGCGGGGGGTGCAGTTGTTTTTGGCCGAAACCTCTTCGAGCCATTCCCGGAAATCCACCTCGGGTTTCAGGTATTCCGCAAGGGTCTGCCCGATGGCGTCGGCATCGGTCTGCCGGAAACGGTACACCTTGTTGACCAGATAGAGCCAGCCCAGCAGGCGTTTTCCCGTCCAGTCATCCTCCAGCAGATGATCGAGTTTTTCCGCGCAGATATAGCTGGATTTTCCTTTGAGAAGCGCGACCGGAACGTCCCGGTACATCGGAAAGACCTGCATGATGTCGGCCAGTTCCCTGTGAAAGATCTGCTCCTGAAGGCTTTTGGTGTAGGTGGAGATCGCCGCGCGGGCCGAAGGATTCCGGGTAAGAAATTCAAGCACCGGAATCAGGTAGCCCCGGGTTTTTCCCGCGCCGGTTCCGGCCTCGAGGGTCAGAACCGCCCCGTCGTTGAGGGCCTCGGCCACATGCCGGGCATAGGCGATCTGTTCGCTTCGAATTCTGTGGTCGATGCCCGAATCGGCCATGTCCCGGAACAGGGTTTCCAGATATTCCATGGAAACCGGCTGGCGGTCTTCGGCTGATTTCCTTTCCCGGTTCCGGGAAGCGGATTTTTCCAGACAGGCCTTCCACGCCCCGTTGTCCGGAACGCTGCATGGGGCGAACAGCTCCTCGAAGTAGCGTTGATGATTCCGGGCCGCATGGACAAAAGCCGTCCCGAAAAGCGTGTTGCTTTTGCCCAGATAATGGCGCAGGGCCGCGGCTTCCGAATGCCGGGAATCGTTCAGGCAGACGCCGCTGATTTCACGGACCAGTTTCACGGACAGTTCGACGATCTCGAATGCGCTGAAACTGATGGTTTCCCGCGGGCTTTGATTCAGGTGCTCCCAGATGCGCTTCGGGCTGCTGGATTCCAGGTGCTGAAGAAAAAATTCGGCGGCACATTCCAAGTCAACAAACCGGGAAACGCCGCAGAAATTCAGAACCTGATCCCGGCAGCCCGGTGCGAACAGAAAGACAAATTCAGCTTTTTTCAAGAATTCCCGCAGCCGGCCTCGAACCTGATCCGGAGCCGGCGCCTCGGCCAGCGAACGGCGGGACAGATTGGAAAGATAGCGCTCCCGCTGTCCGAAACAACCGTAGCGGACCAGGGAATCGAAAGAAACGGTTTTTTGGGGACTTTCCAGAAGCGCCGCGGCGATGCCGTAAACGCGGTTGCCGTTGTCCTCCCTTAATCCGGCATGGGCGGCGACAAAGGCCAGGGGTCCGATGGTTCCGTCAAAGGCGTCGAGCATCGCAAATCTCGGTTACAGGGTGCTGAAAAACGGACGGTTTGCGCACAAAACGTCCAGTCGGACTATAGAGACAAGGCTCCGGTCGTGTCAACAGGGCATTTGCGCCGCAACCGGCGGGAAAAATTTTCAAATCCCCTGGAAATGTGCTATTCAGATTTTCATATCCTTCATGACAGCGTGGGCGGTTTTAACAGAACGGCGAGTTTAAATTTTGAACCGAAACAGGAGCGGACATGAAAGTATCCTGGGCGTATCTGCGCAAGGGCTGAAAGTCGAGCCAGAAGGCTTCGGAGTTTCTGGAGTCCAATGGAATCGGTATTGAAACGCGACTGGATGCCCGAAAGGAAAAAATCGGGCCGGAGGCCGCGATGAGCCTGGTTTCCGGCGCCGGCGAGGTCTGGGCGCTCAAAGGAAAAAAGATCCGGATTCTGAATCCGGAAAAAGAAGATCCGGCCGAAATGCTGGCGGCGATCATCGGGCCTACCGGGAATCTTCGGGTTCCGTCGCTTCGAATCGGCGACCGGCTGGTCGTGGGTTTTCATGAAGGCGCTTACTCTCAACTTCTGCTTTGACAAGGAGCGTGGCATGCAGATCGAACATTTCAAATCCGGGCGCATGGCCTTTGTCGGCGCCGGAAACATGGCAGAGGCGATTATCAGGGGTCTTCTGGCGGCCGGCGTGATGCAGCCGGATCAGATGGAGGCATCGGATGTGATCGAGAGCCGCCGCCGCTATATTCAGGACACTTACCGGATCAACGTTTGCACGCAAAGCCGGGAAATGGTCCGGCGGGCCGACTGGGTGCTTCTGGCCGTCAAACCGCAGGTAGCGCCCGCCGTACTGGCCGAGATCGGCCCGGAACTGGAATCAAAGCCCCTGATCTCCATCGTGGCGGGCCTGACAATTTCCGCCATCAAAGACCGCGTGGCGCCTTCTTGCCGCATCATTCGAACCATGCCCAATACCCCGCTGACCGTAGGCGAGGGCATGATCTGCCTGGCGCCGGACGCAGCATCTCTGCCCGATGACGTTCAATGCGCCCAAGCCGTTTTTCAGACCGTGGGACGCACCCTGGTTGTCGATGAAAGCGCCATGGACGCGGTGACCGGGCTTTCCGGATCAGGGCCGGCCTATGCGTTTCTGATCATCGAGGCCCTGGCCGACGGCGGGGTCAGGATGGGCCTTTCCCGGCAGACCGCGCAGATCCTGGCGGCTCAGACCCTGCTGGGCGCGGCCAGAATGTGTCTGGATCTGCCCCTGCATCCCGCCCAGCTCAGGGACCAGGTCACCTCTCCGGCCGGAACCACCATCGCCGGCCTGCACCAGCTTGAAATCGCCGGGGTACGGGCCGCGCTGATCAACGCGGTCGAAGCCGCGACCCGGCGATCAAAGGAGCTGGGAAACATTTCCAGATAATGCGGGTTCCGGCGGCAATTCGCTGATTGCCGCCGGAGCTTTTCAGAAAGCAATATTCAACTGAACGCTGAGGATGTCCACGGATGCGTCGTAGGTTCCCTTCAGCGCTCCGCGAAGCACATCTTCACCGGTGGCTGTCTTGTCGATTTCCGGGTCATCGACGAAAAGGTGCGCGTATCCGATGTCGATTCCGAAGTTCTCGGAAATCTTGTACCCCATGCCGAAAGCCGCCCAGATGCGGTCTCCGCAGGGAATGCGGGGGGTGCGGTGCTGAGCGTCCGGAATCGGAGTTTCATCAAATGCCGTGCCGGTTCGAAATGTCCAGTTTTCGTTGGCATAGTAGGTCAGGCCCAGGGCGTAACGCCAGGTGTCATCCCAGTTCTCGGTGGTGACGCTGTCCGGCGTGTCGTCGTCGAAGGTGGCTTCCAGTTCGTCAAAGAGGCTCCACTTCGTCCAGGTGGCGTCGGCCATGACCGCCCATTTTTCCGCAAACCGGTGATAAAAGCTGATGGAAAAGGTATCGGGCAGATCGATGCTGGCGGAGGCGGGGCCGTCCGAAAACATGTTCAGCCCCATTGCCTGGGCATATGCTATAGCGAATGGCACGTCATAATCCACTTTTCCATCGATATCATGCTCAATCTTGGAGCGGTAGGCAACGCCCAGCCGGGTATTTTCGCTAATTTCAAGAAGGGCGCCCAGGTTGAATCCGTAGGCCCAGTTGTCGCCGGTCAGATTCGCCTTCCCATCGTCCTGCTGGGGAGTCAGTCCAAGCCCGAACGATCCTAGGTAATCAATCGTTCCGAAATCAACGGCGTTCGACAGTTCGGCCTCCAGATACTGAATGTTGAGTCCGCCGCCCAGGCTGAAACGAGGGCTGAACCGGTAGGCCACGGATGGGTTGATGTTGACCGAGATCACCGACGATTTGAGGGCATGATACCGACCGACCCAGGCGGCATCGTAGTCGGTGGTGAACCCGAAGGGGGCGTTGATGCCCAGACCGAGCGCCAGCCCGTTATCCAGGTTTGCGACGTAATAAAAATTCGGCACCACGTTCGCATCCGGAGCGTTGCCGGAGTCTCCTCCCGTCAGGGGCATTCCAAGGACATGCATGGATCCTTCGTTCTTGAACTCAGCCTGGGCGTTGATATAGTGCCCAACAAACATCAGCTGCTGTCCCTGAAGCCGGGTCATTCCGGCCGGGTTGAAATATACCGTTGAGGCGTCTTCAGCCCCTGCGGCGCCTCCGGCAAAGGCGTTCCCCAGACCGCTGACGCTCTGTTCGATCAGGGCGAACCCCGCTCCAAAAGCCGTTTGAAAAGAGAATAAAATAACTGCAAAGATTCCAAGAAAAGTCAAGCCTCGCTTCATATCATCCTCCCGGGATTAAAGTAATATTTCCGCCTTATATCTACATTTAAGTTACTATTGCAAGTAAAAACAGATAATCGAAACCAAAAAAAAACGGTACGCTCGCAACCGCTCAACTTTACTTTTTATTTCACCTGTTTTTTCGTTTAAAGCCACGGGGCAAGGGTAATAACTCCGGCAGCTTCTTGAAACTTACCATGAAGTGTGCCAATAAATGGCTGAAGAAATCGGAAAAATTCGGGTTTGAAACGTCGCGGAACATCGATGCCCATACGGATCATTTACGCCCACTGATGAATGGGAAAAAATCATGCATATGGCCGACGCTTTGATATCGCCTTCCGTGGGCCTGACCATGTGGGGGGTGTCTGCAGGCCTGATGGGGTATTGCTCCAAAAAGCTTCAGGACGACCTGAACGATGAAAAGATTCCGATGATGGGCGTGCTGGGCGCTTTTGTGTTTGCCGCCCAGATGATCAATTTTGCCATTCCCGGAACCGGCTCCAGCGGACACATCGGCGGCGGCATGATTCTGGCGGCGCTTCTGGGACCGCACGCGGCTTTTCTCGCCATGGCCGCCATACTGACCGTTCAGGCCCTGTTTTTCGGCGACGGCGGTCTGCTCGCCCTGGGGTGCAATATTTTTAATCTGGGTTTTTTTCCCTGCTTTATCGGTTATCCGCTTATTTATCAATTCACTGTCCGGCATCCGAACCCGAGAACCATTCTCGCCGGATCGATGCTGTCCGCCGTCACGGCGCTTCAGCTCGGCGCGCTGGCGGTGGTTCTGGAAACGGTTTTTTCCGGTATTTCTCAGCTTCCCTTTCGAAGCTTTGTTCTGCTGATGCTGCCCGTTCATCTGGCCATCGGCGTGGTGGAAGGGCTGATGACGTCCGGAATCATCGGGTTTGTCTGGAAGGCCCGGCCCCGGATGATCGGAGAAACCCTTATGCCGGCGTCAGCGGGTTCCCTGAAAAAGGCGGCGGCCGGCTTTCTGGCTGCAACGGTGCTGACCGGAGGCTTTCTGGCATGGTTTGCATCCTCACATCCCGACGGCTTGGAATGGGCGGTCGAAAAAGTGACCGGCGCAGAAACCCTGCCGGATTCTGAAACCGCGATTCACCGCGTTTTTTCCGATATTCAAAACCATACCACGGTCCTGCCGGACTATTCCTTTCCATCCGGAACCAGGGAGGCGGAGACGGCCCCCGCATGGCCTGCCGTTGATTCGGGCGCTACGGTATCCGGTCTTTTCGGCGCCCTGCTGGTTCTGGCGCTTTGTTTTCTGATCGCAATGGGCGTCAAAGCGCTGAACCGGAACAGGTCCGCGCCGGATGGCAAGGCCTGATGTGAAGAATTTTGATATCGGCGCGATGGATGCGCTTGCCCGCCGGGATGCGCCGGCCCAGAGGCTGGATCCCCGGGCCAAGCTGTTCACCACGCTGGCGTTTATTCTGACGGTCGTTTCATTTGACCCCTATGCCCTGTCCGCACTGATTCCCTTTTTGATCTATCCGGCGGTGATGATCGGGTTGGGCGATCTTCCGGTTGGCTATCTGGGCAAAAAAATTCTCTGGGCGTCTCCTTTTGCCGTGATGCTGGGAATCTTCAATCCCTTTCTGGATCAAGCCGTGGTCGGGCATCTGGGCGCCTTTGAGATCACGGGCGGCTGGGTCTCCTTTCTCTCGATTCTTGTCCGGTTTGCCCTGACCGTCGGCGCCGCGCTGGTTCTGATCGCAACAACCGGTTTTAATACCGTCTGCTCGTCCCTGGCCGCTTTCGGCGCGCCGCGCATCTTTGTCGCCCAGCTTCTGTTTCTGCACCGTTACCTGTTTGTACTGGTTCAGGAAGCATCCCGCATGGCCCGGGCCCGGTGGATGAGATCCTTCACAAACCGGGTGCCGGGAATCAGGACGGCTGCCTCTCTGCTGGGGCATCTGATACTGAGAGCGCTGGACCGGGCCCAGCGGATTCACACGGCCATGAGATGCCGCGGTTTTACCGGGCAGATCCAGGTTGCGCATCGGATGAGAATCCGTCCGGCCGACGTGGTGTTCATGGCCGGATGGACTGTATTTTTTCTTTTTTTCAGAATGGTCAACGGTTCCATGATACTGGGGAATCTTGTAAAGGGGCTGATCTCATGAGCCATCATATCGTCGAAGTCAGAGACCTGGCTTATCAATATCCGGACGGTACCAGCGCGCTTCGTGGCATCTCTTTTCGAATCACCCACGGTGAATCGGTGGCGGTGGTGGGATCAAACGGCGCCGGAAAGTCCACGCTTCTGCTGCATTTGACCGGGGCGCTCAAGTCCGCTTCCGGCGAAATCAGAATCGGGGATTTTCCCGTGACCGCAAAAACCCTCCCGATGATCCGCCGCACCGTCGGCATGGTGTTTCAGGACCCCGACGATCAGTTGTTCATGCCGACGGTCACCGATGATGTGGCTTTCGGTCCCTTGAACCTGGGCCTTCCTGCCGAAGAGGTTCGGAACCGGGTTCGGGAAGCGCTTGCCATTGTCGGCGCCGGCCATCTGGGGGACCGGCCTCCGTACCGGCTTTCTCAGGGTGAAAAACGCGCGGTTTCCATCGCCACGGTGCTGGCCATGTCGCCGGATATTCTGGTGATGGACGAGCCGACCGCCAATATGGACCCGACCGCTCGCCGGCAGGTGATCGAGCTTCTGAAAACCTTCGAACACACCAAGATTATCGCCACCCACGACCTCGATCTTGCCATGGATCTGTGCCGGCGAACCCTGATCATCCACGAGGGCCGGATGGTCGCCGACGGCGCAACCCTTGAGATCATGCAGGACGAAGCGCTTTTGAAGCAAAACCGGCTCGAAAAGCCCCTGCGGATGCAGGGCTGTCCGGTCTGCGGATTCGGGCGACCGGATTGCCGATGAGCGATGCCCCGAATTCATCCCGCATGCGGCGCATATTCTTGAGGAACGCTTTCAGGAATCTGAATAATTCATTGACAATTGTTGTTGAATGCCGCCATAGATTCCCTTTCGAATCTTCCTGGCAAAGAACCGTTTTACAGGGCTTTTGAAATGTATACGAAAAAAGAGCAACGCATTCTGCTGTCATTTCTTCAAACCGCCAAAAATCCGGAAAAGGCCATGACCCCGGATGTTCTGAAAGGTTTTTTTTTCGGTCTGGCCGTCACTCCGGAAATGATCATGCCCAGCGAATGGATCCCCCTGGCGCTGGGCGGCAGCGCTCCGGCCGTGGACGACAGGGATCAGGCCCGCGAGCTGATGGAGGGCCTGCTTCAATGCATCGAAAGGCTTTCGAAACTTCAGGAGCGGGATAAGCTTCAATACCCTTTCAAGAACGACGTAATCACGGAAAACAAGGTCGAGGAGATCCGGCAGTGGGCCTCGGGGCTTCATCTGGCCCTCTGCCTTCGTCCGCATACCTGGCTGATGGAGGAATCCGGCCCGTTGCGCAACCAGGAGCAGGACCGCGTTATTAACGGTTGCGGGGTGGTCTGCTCGGTGGCAATGCCGGAGCGTGCGCCCGAAATTTTTCCCAAGCAGGCCAAAGCCCTTGAAAACGATCCCCGAAAACTGGAAAAGATGCTGGCCGTGCTGCTGATGCTGCTTCCCGGGGCGGTCGAAGCGATACAGAATTACGGAAGAAAGAAAACGAGGGAACGGATTTTGTCCCAGGGCGCCGGATTGCAGGACTCGACGGGCAAAATCGGCCGCAACGACCCCTGCCCCTGCGGCAGCGGCAAAAAATACAAAAAATGCTGCGGGCAATAAATGGCCCTTACAGGGCATTTCGCCATTTTTATTCAATTTTTCAAGGAGACAGCTGAATGCAGCTTTTAAACAGGCTTTCTTTGTCGATAATCCTCTCCGGTTTGATCTTTTTCGCTTCAAGTTCTGGCTTGCGGGCCGCAGATATCATGCCGGACGGAGCCGTAGCCGAAGTCAACGGCGTTGCCATCTCCCGTCAGGATTTCGATATCGAAATGAAAATGGTCCGCAATAATATCGAAAGGTCCGGACAAAAAATCGATGAATCCATGATGACCCATCTCCAGGACGAGGTTCTCGATCACATGATCAACGCCGAACTGATTTATCAGGAGAGCCGGAAAGCCGGGATCATGATCAGTGAGGATGCCGTCGATGCGGCGGTGGAGAATTTTAAGAAAAATTTCCCCAGCGAGGCCGCGTATCATCAGATGCTCAAGGACCTGGGAATTTCTTCGGAAACGCTGCGGATGCAATTTCAAAAAGGGCTTTTCAGCGAGGAATTCATTGAAAAGCGGATCGCCGCCGCCGTGGTCATATCCGATGAAGCAAAGCGGTCTTTTTTTGACGCCAACCCATTGGCATTCAAGGCTCCCGAAGAGGTCAGGGCCCGCCATATACTGATTGCATTTGATCAGGACGGGGGGGAAACAGTGGAGTCAAAAGCGAAAACGGAAATTGAAACCATTCAGAAAGAGCTTCAGGCAGGCAAGGATTTTTCAGAGCTTGCCGCAAAATTCTCCAAATGTCCCAGCAGCGAAAAAGGGGGAGATCTGGGTTATTTCAGACGCGGGCAGATGGACAAGGCTTTCGAGGATGCGGCCTTTGGCCTGAAACCCGGAGAAATCAGCAGCATCGTCAAGACGCGGTTTGGATTTCATCTGATCCGGCTGGAGGGCAGGAACCCCGAAAGGAACATCCCCTTTGAGGAGGCCGGGGAGAAGATCGCATCCTATCTCAAGAAACGCGAGGTCAATCAAAAGATCGAAGAGCAGCTGACGCAACTCAAGGGAACCGCCAGTATCAAAAAAATGCTGTAATCCGTTCTCCTGAAGCGATCTGAATATGAACGCAGAAAGTCCGGCCGCGTTTTACGGCCGGGCTTTCTGCGTTCATGGTGGCTTTGGTTTGCCGGAAAGCGTCTCGGAATTGAGCGTATTACGACAGGCTCGTCATCAATGAAAAAATTCCATTAAGAAAAGAGCGATCTGAAAATAGATGGTGATCCCCACCGCATCGATGACCGTCGCAATAAACGGTCCGGCGGTAAGGGCCGGATCCAGACCGATTTTTTTCAGAACCAGCGGAATCAGCGCTCCGGTCAGATTGGCTGTCAGCAGCGTTGCCAGCAGCGCAGAGGCCACAATGCAACCGAGCATCAGGTTATGATCCTGAAGCACGACCCGGAAATAGGCCATGATTCCCAAGGCGCAACCCAAGGCCAGCCCCATGAGAAGCTCGCGGTAGAAGACTCTGAGAAAGTCTTTTGGAACGATCTCACCCAGAGCCAGCCCCCGTACGACCATGGTGGCCGACTGGGTGCCGGCATTCCCACAGGTGCCGGTGACCATGGGGATAAAAAATGCCAGGGCAAACATTTGATGGAGCGCATCTGCATGCCATTCCATGACGGACACGGAAAGAATCGAGGTAAAGAGCAGAATGGCCAGCCACAGAAAGCGGTTCCAGAACAGTTTGCCCAGAGGCCGCTTGAAATACTGTTCTTCAAAGGGCACCACGGCGGAAATCAGTTGAAAGTCTTCGGTGTTTTCCGCACGAATGATGTCGATCACGTCATCGACCGTGATGATTCCCAGAAGCCGGTTTTCGGGATCCACCACGGGAAGCGCCAGAAAATCGTATTTTGAAATATTCCGGGCCACTGTTTCCACATCCATATCGTGAGGCACGCTGATCAGGCTGGTCTGCATGATTTCGGACAATACCGCATGGGGACGCGACATGATCAGATCGCGCAGGGATATCATGCCGAGAAGCTGACGCTGGGCATCGGTAATATAGACGTAGTAGATGGTCTCCTTGTTCGGTGCCTGAAGGCGAAGGCGCTCCAGGGCGGTCCGGACCGTGATGTCTTCGGGGAGATAGGCGTATTCGGTGGTCATGACTGATCCGGCGGTGCCTTCCTTGTATTTCCAGAGCCGGCAGATCCGGTTTCTCTCCGCCTGGGCGATCAGCGGCATCATGGCCTCCCAGATGTCCTCGTCGATCTTTTTCAGAAGATCCACCCGATCATCAGGCTCCATGTTTTCGATGAACTGAAGCATGATTTTGGTATTGGCCGTTTCCAGACAGGAACGCTGAGTTCCCATGGTCAGCTGCTGGAAGGTTTCGATGGCGATTCGGTTGCCGAGTCGCAATAATATTTCGACGATCCGCTGGGCGGGAAAACGTTCGTTTTCAAGCCGTTCCGCGATATCCGAGGGATGCAGCTGGCGGAGTTCTTCGATATAGGTGAAATCATCTCTGTCTGCAGACGGAGAATACGGCAAATGTTCTTGTAATGCAGTGCTCATGGAGCATCTCCTTCCCGTCCTGTTTCCATCGAATGGGAAACCGGGCAGTCAGGTCATGCTCACACCCTGAGTGTCAGAGGGTGGCGGGGCAGGATCGTGGCGCTCGTTTCCCTGAAAACGGGAACAGCGATTTTATAAAATCGTATCCGGATTTATTGCATGGGTGATAAGGACTGGTACTGTCTGAGTCCCCTTCTTTCATTTTTTATAATCCTCTTTCGTAAGATGTTGTTAACAAAGAGATTATGCCAATCAATTGGGCTTACATACTCTATTTTTGAAATTAAACCAAGAAAAAAAATCCTGTTTTCCGGGATGCGACCCTCCGGATGGGGGTATCCAGCAATTTTTATTCCCTGTATTATTGAAGACATGCGATCGCCCTGTTAAAAAAGGCGTTATCCTTGACACTTTTGAACAAACCCAGTAAGAAAACGGATGACGTTGTCACAGTACATCAAATTTTAACAGCAAGAGGTAAATATGTTCGGTATCGGCATGCCTGAACTGATCCTGATTCTGGCGGTTGCCCTGATCGTTATCGGGCCGAAAAAGCTTCCGGATATGGCCCGGTCTCTCGGACGCGCGCTGGGAGAATTCAAAAAAGCCACTCGTGAACTTAAAGAAACCATTGACATCGAAGGCAGTGTTTCGAATATCAAAACCGGGATTGACGAGGTCGCAAAACCCGACTCCGGCAGCCCCGCTGAGCCGGCGCCGCTGCCGCCCCCCCAGCCCACTTCGCCGACTCAGGAAAAAGCGGATGATAACCCCCCGAAAAAGACGCCTGTAGATCCTGAAGTGGAACTCTAGCTCATGGAACACGAAGATAAAATTCCGTTTACCGGCCACATGGAAGAGCTTCGAAAACGCCTGATCGTCTGTTTCATCGCCGTCGGCGTGGGCTTTGTGGCTTCCTACGGATTCAAGGAACAGCTCTTTGAAATTCTGGTCCGTCCCCTGGTACTGGTGATGGACGAGGGCGATAAGCTGATTTTCACCGGACTTCCCGAAGCGTTTTTCACCTACCTGAAGGTTTCGTTTCTGACCGGCCTGATGCTGGCCGCACCGATCATTCTTTACGAATTCTGGATGTTTGTCGCTCCCGGACTTTACGATAAGGAACGTCGCCTGCTGGTTCCCATCCTCATCCTCAGCTCAATTTTCTTTATCGGCGGAGCGCTTTTCGGTTATTTTTTTGTGTTTCCCTACGGCTTTCAGTTCTTCCTGGGTTTTGCCTCCGAACATATTCGGCCGCTTCCTTCCATGAAGGAATACCTCGGGTTTTCCTCAAAACTGCTGCTGGCTTTCGGCCTTGCATTTGAACTTCCCATAGTCATCACCTTTCTGGCCAAGCTGGGAATAGTCAGCGTACCGTTTCTGAAGAAAAACAGAAAATACGCAGTTTTGATTTTTTTTGTCTTTGCCGCGATCATCACCCCGCCGGATGTGGTTACCCAGATCATGATGGCCGTTCCCATGATGATACTTTATGAAATCAGCATTCTGGGCGCCCGCATGTTCGGCAAAAAAAAGGAAGAAGCGCCTGAAAATGAGGCAGCCTGACACGTAATGGTTTTTCGTTGACACGGGCTTGCTTGCTTGATAAAAGTATCATTCTGGGAAGATTGTTTTTTACACGGGTTTCAAATACCCTTTCGAAAGGAGGTGAAACAAGTCATGAAAAAGAATCTATTAATCGTCGCTATCGTAGCCATGGCAAGCCTTTTTCTGGCTGCCGGTATTTACGCTGGAACCGCTTTCGTCGATAACGTCAAGATGGAGAACAAGATCTACAGCGATCATACCAAAGGCATCGCGGACTTCAGTCATAAGAAGCACGCCGAGGATTATAAAATCGGCTGCGGCGAATGTCACCACGATGCATCCAACAAACCGCTGGATCTGAAAGTGGGCGACGACGTTCAGGGTTGCGCCGAATGTCACCCGAAACCGGGCCTGGCGCCGAAAGGCAAGGACGCCCCTCAACTGTCCGCCGCTGAAAAGATGCAGTTCCATGCTGAGGCAATTCACGCCAACTGCATCGGCTGTCACAAAGCCAGCAACGATAAAACGGGCACGAAAAACGCCCCTACCGCTTGCACCAAGTGTCATCCCAAAAAGTAGTTGTTAGGGTTTGTTGTTAAGCAGGGCGCCATCAATCGAAGGCGCCCTGCTTTTTTGTTCAAAAGCATTTCCGCCGCGCCAAAACCCAACCCGCGGTTTTCCCTTGACATATTCTTGCGCCTCCTTTAACTTTTCCAAATTCAAATTTTGAAAGAAAGGGAATGCCATGCTTGCGGGATGTTTTACCGCACTGATCACTCCGTTTAAGGACGAGTCCGTGGATTACAACGGTCTTGAGCGGATCGTTGAGTTTCAGCTTCAAAACCGGATTTCCGGTATTCTGGCTGCTGGCACCACAGGAGAAAGTCCGTCGCTGACCTGGGATGAACATAATGCCGTGATAGAAACCGTGTCGCGCCTCACCCGGAACCGATGCATCTGTATTGCCGGCACCGGCAGCAACAACACCGCCGAAGCCCTTAACGCCACCCGGCACGCAGTGGAATCCGGCGTTCAGGCCGTACTCGTGGTGGACCCTTATTACAACGGCCCGGGTTCGCTGGAAATTCGAAGGGAATACATTGAACCGATGGCTCGCGCTTTTCCCAATGTGGAAATCATCCCCTACATCATTCCCGGCAGAACCGGCACCCAGTTGCTTCCGGAAGACCTCGCACTGTTGCACAAGCGTTACGCCAACGTCAAAACCGTAAAGGAGGCGACCGGCAGTCTCGACAACATGAAACGCACCCGTTTTTGCTGCGGACCCGGACTTTCGATTCTCTCCGGAGACGACGCATTGACCTGTGAGATGATTCAGAATCCCGAAATCGCCGCTTCCGGCGTGATTTCCGTCGTCAGCAACATCGCTCCCGGACCGGTCGGCAGACTGGTCGCTCTGGCAGCAGAAAAAAAACTCGGTGAAGCCAGCGACCTGATGAAGGCTCTTCAGCCCCTGTTCGACCTGGTCACCGTAAAAACCACCGAATCCACGCCGATGGGCCCGGTAATGTGCCGGGCCAGAAACCCGCTGCCCATTAAAACCCTGATGGCGCTTCTCGGAATGCCCGGTGGAAAATGCCGCCCGCCCCTGGGGCGAATGACCATGAACGGTTTTAACAAAGTAGTGCAGGCGGCCCGAAGCGTTCAGGACAGAAACCCTGAAATTCTCAGACCGGTCGCTGAATTTTTTGGAGTCGACATCGAGACGCGCTTGACGGATCCGGATTTCCGGCATGGCCTGTATTATGAAAAACCCTATACGGAATAATTCCGCCTGAATTCCTTTTGGGGCTTGATTTAATTGCACAAGGTGATATACGGTTCGATGATTCTGGTTCAGTTATTCCATGGAATTCAAAGCGCCTGCAATCAGCGGTTTTTTTGAATGAAACAGTGGGTCCCACATACAAATGGACGCCGATTTCTCATCAGACTTGCCCATAAACGTGATCTGATTCAATCCATTGAGGAATTGTGCCGGAAGGCCTCAATTCAAACTGCGACCTTCTCCATTATCGGCGCGGTCTCCTCGATAACCATCGGCGCATATGACCAGCGGCAGCAGGTTTATGTGACATTCAGCAAAACCGAGCCCTTTGAAATTGCATCCTGCACGGGCAATGTCTCCTTAAAAGACGGAAATCCCGTCGTGCATGCCCATGCCATTCTGAGTGATGAACAAGGAAAAACCCTTGGGGGTCATTTATTTTCAGAAACCCTGATCTTTGCCGCCGAAATAGACATTCAGGAATTAACAGGCCCCCCGCTCCAAAGAACCTATGACGACATTACAGGACTCTATCTCTGGAAACCGCCATCTGAATGAACATGTAAGCATCCGGGACAAAGTGCATGCCCGAGGAGGTATGAATGCAAATTACAGTCAAGAAAGCGCAAAACCTGAAAACCAAACCAGAGGATTCCAAACTCGGCTTTGGGACGATCTTCACGGATCACATGCTCAACGTCGACTACAACCTCCAAAAAGGATGGCATAACGCCCGCATCGAACCTTACGGCCCTATTCGCATGGACCCGTCCACCATGGTTCTGCACTACGGGCAGGCAATTTTTGAGGGGATGAAGGCTTTTCGAACCGAATCCGGAGAAGCCCGTCTCTTCCGCGCAAAAGACAACTTCAAACGACTGAATCAATCCGCACATTCGCTTTGTATTCCCAGTCTGGATGAAGGCTTCCTGCTGGACTCCCTGAAAGCTTTGCTGGAAGTGGAAAAGGCCTGGATTCCGCGATCTTCGGGAACAGCCCTGTACATTCGTCCTACGGTGATCGCCATGGATCCGTTTCTGGGGGTTCGGGCCTCTCACACCTACCGGTATTTCGTGATTCTTTCACCGGTTGGCGCTTACTATGCCGAAGGATTCAATCCGGTTAAAATATGGGTCACCAGAGACCATGTTCGTGCCGTGCGCGGCGGTCTCGGGGAGGCCAAAACGCCCGCAAATTACGCGGCCAGCCTTTATGCCGGAGAAGAAGCGCACCGAAACAGTTATACTCAGGTACTGTGGCTTGACGGGGTAGAACAAAAATACATCGAAGAAGTGGGATCGATGAACATCTTTTTTGTCATCGACGATGAAATCGTCACCCCCGCGCTGAACGGCAGCATTCTTCCGGGCATCACCCGGGATTCGGTCATCGCCCTCGGCAAGGCCTGGAACATGAGAGTTTCGGAAAAAAAGATTGCAATTGACGAGGTCATGGCCGCGCATGAGAACGGAAAACTTCAGGAAATTTTCGGCTCCGGAACCGCAGCGGTCATCTCACCTGTAGGCGAACTCAAATACGGCGACAAGGTCATCAGGATCGGCAACGGCGGGGTCGGACCTGTTGCCGACAAACTTTTTAAAGCAATCACCGACATTCAATACGGCAAATCCGAAGATTTGTTTGGCTGGGTGGAAAAAATTTAACCCTTTTCACGAGAAACCCCCCGGGTTTCCAAATGTTTCAGGAAAACCCCTGAACACTTTGGAAACCCTTTTTTTTAGACTTGTTCAAGCACAATACGTCTTTGCCGGCAACGCAGCACCTGAAAACATGCGGCCCGGTCCGCGCTCAAATCTACTTCCGTATCCTTCGAAATTCGGTATTTCAGCAATTCCCAGCTTGATATAAATACAGGATTTAGATGGAACCGTCTGGCAGAATATGCTTTATTAAATCAAACAGATATGCTTTTTGCTAAATCTGTTCACGAAAAATATTTTTCGGATTCGCCCGAATGCTTCGGCCTCAACCACCGAGAATTGCTGCCGTCTTCACGGAAAGATACGTCCAGCGCCCAATGCAGGCTGTTTTCGACGGCCCGGCGGCTTCGAATCGCTCGGGCGAATTGCAATGCCTGACACATTTAAAGCCAAAACTTTAGTCTTTTTTAATTATTTCGAATAATTACACCCGCCTCCTTCAAAGCGTTTTTATCTTCGCGAACCATGCAAAAAAATTCAAACGCGGTTACCCTTTCATTGCGGGAGAATGTATAGCTGGCACTGCCATCAGCAGACTGAAACATGTACGCCCGCATGATTTTGAAAAATAAGATTTCAAGGGTGGGCCCGTGATACAGAAACATGGCGACATTGCAAATCCGCTGTTTTTTCTTGAAAAACGAGCGGCCTTTTGCCATAAACTGGCTTCCGGAAAGCACGTTCTTACCCCTGGAAATTGAAAGGAGATTCAGATATGAAAAAAGTACTTATCATGCCGTGCCTGGACATGAAGAACGGGCGGGTTGTAAAAGGGATTCATTTTGTAGATCTTAGAGATGCGGGAGATCCGGTGGAATGCGCCAGGATTTACTGTGAAAACGGCGCCGACGAACTGGCTTTTTTGGACATCACCGCAACCATTGATAAAAGGAAGACCACTTTAGAGGCTGTGCGTCGAGTTGCACAGGTGACCACCATTCCTTTTACGGTTGGCGGAGGCATCGCTTCCATCGCGGATGCAGAGGAAGTTCTGACGGCGGGGGCTGATCGCATTTCCATCAGCAGCGCGGCTTTTCGCAATCCCGGTTTAATTGATCAGGCGGCTTCGAAATTCGGCTCTTCCAAACTGGTGGTGGCCATTGATGTGGACCGAAATCCGGCCCTTGCTTCCGGATACGAAGTTTATATCGACGGCGGCGGCACCCCTACTGGAAAAGACGCCATTGCGTGGGCCAGGGAGGCCGAAACCAGAGGCGCGGGATATATACTGCCGACCAGCAAAGCCTGTGATGGAGCCAAAACCGGGTATGACATTCCATTAATCGCTGGAATCAGCGAAGCGGTCAAAGTTCCGGTCATCGCCTCGGGCGGCGCTGGAACCATGGAGCATTTCCTGGAAGCAGCCCGAGACGGCAGGGCCGATATTCTGCTTGCAGCGTCGGTTTTCCATTTTGGCGAAATTAATATATTGGACCTTAAAAAATACTTGAATGAAAAAGGAGTTAGAACAAATTAAGCTAGGCGCGTCAGTGGCGGTGAATTTCAGAATTACATCATTTTGAATTCCGGCGGTTTGGTGTTGGCACAGTATGTCCATCCGATAAAACCGCCACAGTGCCCGTCCCAGACATGCGGTTGCCCTCAAGGACAATCGCATGCCTTTTTAGGAGTTCAGGATTTTTAGCAACCCGCTGTTTTCCCGTGGAAAGCTTCCGGGACGCCTGTAAACCGAACCTGTCTTCCGCCGGCGCTGTCAAATCCGGCAATAAGCAAAAGAATCGCTTCGCGATCACGCTTTCTTTACAAATAATTTCTGTAATGCTAATTATTGGTTCTGTAAAAGCGCTCATCAATCAGGATCTTTTTTAAAATCCTCAGGAGCTTGAAAATGAATTGCATAAAGATACGATTCGGCAACGATTTTGAAAGGTTAAGCACCAAATTATCCATCGAGGAAATGTTTCGGGCCATGAACCCGATGTTCACCCTGTCTGAACGGACCTGGAAGCCGCCGATGGATATTTATGAAACTCCCGAAGAAATTATTATTCTTGCCGAGATCGCGGGGGTCGATAAAGAAAACCTGGAGGTGGAAATCAACAGCAAGGCGGTCAAAATCTATGGGCGGCGCACCGAAATGCCCCGGATGAAAAATGCGACCTACCGGCTGGCGGAAATCCAGTACGGCCATTTTGAACGGGTCCTTTTCCTTCCGGCGCCCATTGATACGGAAAAGGTGTCCTCATCCTATTCCAATGGATTCCTTCAAATACGGCTGACCAAACTTCCAATCAATCAAATCTACCAGGTCCCCATCTCGGATGAATAGAACGCGTGGGGCTTGTCTTATTTAAAAACCATCTGGAGGTAACCTATGACAGACCAGCGTGATAATACGGATCTTGATTCCGGAAAGTTGCCGGACAGCCTTCCGATTCTGCCCTTGTATGATGCCGCGCTTTTTCCTAAAATGATCCTGCCTCTTGTGGTGATGCAGAGCGACTCCATTCAACTCGTCGATGAGGCAATGAGCAAGGACCGGCTCATCGGCGTGGTGGTCTCCCGTAAGAGTCCCCAAAAAGGGGGTCAAAGGATCGAAGATCTGTATTCCGTTGGAACCTTGTCTTTGATTTTGAAAATGGCCAAGACCGAAGACAACAAAGCCCAATTGCTCGTGCAGGGGCTTTCGCGATTCCGGATAACTGAATTTATAAGCGCAAAGCCCTATCCCCGCGCCAGGGTACGGCATCTTCAGGAGATTGAATCCAAAGACAAGGAAACCGATGCGCTGATGGCCAATATCCTTGGGCTTTTTCTTCGAGTGGTAGATCTTTCTCCGGGACTGCCCAAGGAAATCGGCGCCATGGCCAAGTCCATCCAGGACCCAGGCATTCTGACAGACCTGATCGCCTCCACCCTGAACATCTCCGTGGAAGAAAAGCAACAGATCCTGGAACTGGTCAACACCAAGGAGCGTTTGACGCAGGTAACCCGTTTGGTCAACTACCAGCTGGAAATTCTTGAACTTGGCAACAAAATTCAGTCTCAGGTCAAGGTCGACATGGACAAGAGCCAGCGAGAATACTATCTTCGCCAGCAGCTCAAAGCCATCCGGGAGGAACTGGGAGACAAGGATGACACGGCCGTCGTCATTGAAGAATTCAAAAACAAATTCGAAATTCAGGGCCTCCCCGAAGAGGCCAGGAAAGAAGCGGAAAGAGAGCTGGACCGCCTCTCCCGGATGCATCCGTCTTCATCGGAATATACCGTGTCCACGACCTATCTGGACTGGCTGACCTCTTTGCCCTGGAATCAAAGCACCGAAGACCGGCTGGACATCAAAAAAGCCCAAAAAATTCTCGATGAGGATCATTTCGGCCTGGAAAAAGCAAAAAAGCGGGTCATCGAATACCTGGCCGTTCGAAAGCTCAAGCCCGATTCCAAAAGCCCGATTCTTTGTTTCGCCGGTCCTCCGGGAACCGGTAAGACCTCCCTCGGGCGTTCGATCGCCAGGGCCCTGGGCCGGAAATTCTATCGAATTTCCCTGGGCGGAGTCCGCGATGAGGCCGAAATCCGCGGCCATCGCAGGACATACGTGGGTGCGCTTCCAGGGCGGATCATTCAGGGCATCCGGCGTTGCGGCTCCAACAACCCCGTATTTATGCTCGACGAGATCGACAAGGTGGGCAGCGACTTTCGAGGCGACCCTTCTTCGGCCCTTCTGGAAGTGCTGGATCCCGAACAGAACTTTTCGTTTTCCGATCATTACCTGGATGTTCCCTTTGATCTGTCCAAGGTGATGTTTATTACGACGGCCAATATCCTTGAAACCATTCCACCGGCCCTGAGAGACCGCATGGAGGTTCTCAATCTTCTCGGCTACACCGCTGAGGAAAAAATCAAGATCGCCAAAGCTTATCTCATTCCCCGGCAGCTCGAATTCCATGGTCTGAAACCCGATCAACTCAGATTCACCAAGGGTGTTGTCGAAAAAATCATTTCGGGCTACACACGGGAAGCCGGCTTGAGAAATCTGGAACGTGAAATCGCCAACATCTGCAGAAGTGTTGCCAGCAAGATCGCCGCTGATGAGGCTAAATCCGTCTCGATCAAGACAAAAGATCTTGCCCGCTATCTTGGACCCATTCGATTCATTTCGGAGATCAGCGAGAGAATCTCCACTCCGGGGGTAGCCATGGGACTGGCCTGGACGCAGAATGGAGGCACGCTTATTTTTGTCGAAGCCACGTCCATGAGGGGGAAAAACAACCTGATCATGACCGGCCAACTGGGCGAAGTGATGAAAGAATCGGCATCCGCCGCATTAAGCTTCATCCGGGCAAACGCTAAGGAAATAGGACTGGCGGAAAATTTTTTCGAAAACCTGGATATTCATATCCACATTCCCGAAGGCGCCATTCCAAAGGACGGCCCGTCAGCCGGAGTGACCATGCTGACCGCCTTGACCGGCCTGCTGACCAACAGAACCATTCAAAAGGATCTGGCAATGACCGGAGAGATCACCCTGCGGGGCCTGGTGCTTCCGGTGGGAGGCATCAAGGAAAAGGTCTTGGCCGCTCACCGTGCGGGGATCAAAACGGTGATTCTTCCCAAATGGAATAAAAAAGACCTTGAAGACATACCCAAGAAAATTCAAAATCAGATCCAGTTTCACTTTGTGAGCAGGATGATGGATGTTTTGAAAATTGCATTCCGAAAATGACAATAAATTCCTGCATGATCCGAAAGTCCGAGACAATTGATCACCCGGCATTGCGCCGCATTGTCCCGATGCTTGTCATGTTTATTTTCGGAATCTGGATGGGAGGGTGCGCCTCGAAACCCCCCGCCAAAACACGGCCGAATTATCCGAAACCTTATCAGATAGGGAAAACCTGGTATCAGCCGCTGCCCGATGCAAAAGATTTTCGGGAAAAAGGCATTGCCTCATGGTACGGCAAGGATTTTCACGGCCGTAAAACGGCCAGCGGAGAAACCTACGACATGTACGCCATGACCGCCGCCCATAAAACCCTTCCTCTGGGAACCTATGTCAGGGTCACCAACCTTGAGAACAATTTGCATACAAAGGTTAAAATCAATGACCGAGGCCCTTTTGTGCGGGGCAGAATCATCGATCTCTCGTACACGGCAGCCCGGAAGCTCGGTGTCGCGGGGCCGGGAACGGCAAAGGTGGAAGTGGTCGCCCTGGGCGTCAAATCGCCAGAATCCGATGCCGCCTATACCCCGGTAAACTACTATGCCGGTGATTTCACCATTCAGGTCGGCGCGTTTCTGAATTTCAAAAACGCGGAAAGTCTCAGGCAAAAGCTGGCCGACCGATACGAAAACGCGCATATCGTTGAGTACGCTCAGGACCGGCTGACATTTCACCGGGTCCGCGTCGGCAAATGCAAAACCCTGGACGAAGCACAGATTCTGGAAGAGCGTTTGATGCAAAACGGATATGACGAGGCTTTTGCCGTGGCGGAATGAAATGCCGAAAGGATTATTCAATCCTCGAAAGGCGGTATTTCTGGACCGGAACGGGGCGATCGCTCAGGATTCGCCGGACCACGCCAGACAATGGGATGAGATCTTTGTCACCGGTTCGGGTCAGGAATCTTCGGCCTCGGCGATGGGAATCTTGAAAAAAGAGACGCCTTCCTCTTTCAGAATTTTTTCCTGCGCCTTGCTGCTGTATCCTCGGATGTTGCGCGGTTCGGAATTTCCGTAATGAATCTTCAGGGCCTCATTGTGAAAATCCGCGCCGACATCCTCAAAATTTTCATCGATGTATTGCGCCAGCTGACGTCCGAGCACGGCCATCGCTTTCTCGCGGGATGCCGGCGGGCGCTCCTCACTCGAGGCCCGCTTGATGCCAAAGGTGGAAGGAACCTTGGCGACAGCGGCATCATTGCACACCGGACATGCAATCATCCCGTTTTCCCGTTGTTCTTCATATGCCCGGGCATCATCGAACCAGCCTTCAAAATGATGGCCATTGGAACATTCAAAATCGAAAGCAATCATGAAAGGTGTTTAAATTGCGTCCTGTCAGCGTGGATCAAATAGATTTCTTATGGGCCAAACGTGTTTCACAAGTATCATAGGAGACCGTTTATGAAAAGAAATTATTGACACCCCGCGTTTTTTCAACAAAAGATACCTGAAAACAATTTTGGCTCAACAATTGGCCTTTTCAGTAAAAACAACATGGGTGGAGCAGCCCCACATGAAACGCATTTTATTTCTAATTTACATTCTTGCGGCGTGCACAATGGTCGGTTCCGCGCATGCTAAAACGGTATATGTCTCCGATACGATGAAAATCACCATGCGCACCGGCCCGACCACTGACAATAAAATTATTGCCATGCTGATAACCGGCCAGCCCCTGGAAATGCTTGAGGAAGGACAGGATTGGTCCAGAGTTCGGATTGCCGACGGAAAAGAGGGGTGGGTTTTGAGCCGTTTTTTGAGCTCCGAAAAACCTAAAGCCGTGCTTCTGGAAAGTCTCGAAAAGCGCAATGCCGAGCTTCTGACCCAATTCGAATTTTTATCGGAAGAAAACCGGACCCTGAAATCCGACATACAGAAGTATTCCCTGGAACTTTCACAAGCCCGGGAAGCGCTTGATAAAATCTCCAGCGCATATGAAACCCTGAAACAGGGTTCAGGTGAATTCATTCAGCTTCAACAAGACCTGCAGACAAAGTCCGAAGCTCTGAAAGTGCAGAATGAAAAAATCGGCGACCTGGAAAAGAAATTATCCGGGCTTCAAATGAAAAACACAATTCACTGGTTCCTGGCCGGCGCCGGTGTGCTGCTGGCCGGAGTAGTCATCGGCCATACTGAAAAAAGCAAACGAAGAAGATCTTCTTTGCTTTAAACTATTCAAAATTGATTCACACCAAGGACAATTGTGCACAATGGAAATTCAGTCTGATTTTTTAGTTTTGGGCAGCGGGGTTGCGGGGTTGACTTTTGCCCTCAAAGTGGCTGCTTATGGTACCGTCGCTCTGGTGACCAAAAAAGGAATCATGGACAGCAATACCTCCCAGGCTCAGGGAGGCGTTGCCTCGGTATTCGGACAACTGGATTCCTTCGACCTTCATATACAGGACACGCTTGCTGCGGGCGACGGTTTGTGCAACCTGGAAGTCGTGGAGATGGTCGTCAAAAACGGCCCGGACAGAATCCTTGAGCTGATTAATCTCGGAGTGAATTTCAATTTGAGTGAGACATCCACCGAAGCCCCGCCCGAACTTGATCTGGGCCGGGAAGGCGGGCACTCCCGGAAACGTATCGTTCATGCTCAGGATATGACCGGCCAGGAAATCGAACGGGTTCTGGTGGAGCACGTCAGACGCAACAACCGAATCACGGTCTATGAAAATCATATCGCCATCGATCTGATCACCCGTTCTACCCGCATCAAAAGAGGAGCGGTCATCACCACCCATGAAGAAAGCTGCCACGGCGCTTATGTCCAGGATCGGAATACCCGGGAGGTGAAAACCTTCTGCGCCAAAATCACCATGCTGGCAACCGGAGGCGCCGGAAAAGTCTATCTTTACACGAGCAATCCCGACATCGCCACAGGAGACGGAATCGCTATGGCTTATCGGGCCGGCGCTACGGTGTCCAATCTCGAATTCGTCCAATTTCATCCCACATGTCTGTATCACCCGGAAGCCAAGAACTTTCTGATATCCGAGGCGGTTCGCGGTGAGGGCGCCTATCTGATTGATGCGGCCGGGCACCGTTTTATGGAAAAATACGATCCACAGAAAGAACTCGCCTGCAGGGACGTAGTGGCCCGCGCAATAGACACCGAACTTAAAAAAAGCGGAAAGGATTCGGTGTTTCTCGATATCTCCCACAAAGACGCTGATTTCATCAAAACGAGATTCCCCAATCTTTATGAGAAGTGTCTTTCTTTCGGTATCGATATGGCCCTGGAACCGATCCCCGTTGTTCCGGCAGCCCATTACATGTGCGGCGGCGTTGCAACCGACACCTGCGGCAGGACCGACATCAAACGTCTTTATGCCATTGGAGAAACCGCCTGTACAGGCCTTCACGGCGCCAACCGGCTTGCCAGTAATTCTCTGGCCGAAGCGCTGGTTTACGCCCACAGTGCCGCTCTGCAAGCGGTTGAAGACTTAAAACAAATCTCAGAAACGTCTTCGCCGGAACTGTCTCCCTGGGACGATGCGGGAACTAGCGACAGCGATGAATTGATCATGGTCGCTCATAATTGGGACGAGATACGCCGTTTTATGTGGAACTACGTGGGCATCGTGCGTTCCAATAAACGCCTTGAACGCGCCAAACACCGCATAGAAAGCATTCAAAACGAAATCCGGGACTACTACTGGGATTTCCGGATTTTTTCGGATCTTATAGAACTGAGAAACATCGCCACGGTTGCCGAGTTGATAATCAAGTGCGCCATGCAGCGAAAAGAAAGCCGGGGGCTTCACTACAACATCGAATACCCTTATCGGGACGACAAGTGTTGGAAACAAGACACGATCATGCGCCGGCCGTTTTCAACCTGATCGGCAAATGGCTTGAAGATATCTTGAAAAGGCATGTAGTCGGTCCATAAAAATCATCGGAAAAGCGTTGACAAGCACTATTTATGTATTAATTTAACAGGTCAACCTGATTGGGCGTGCCGGAATCCTTGTTCGGCCGTCCTGCCGGGCGATCTGAGGTATGAACAGCGCATAGCAGTATTTCAGATGCGCCCTGCGGTGTATCTAATTAAAATCTAAGCGGTTACGGAAATATCAATGGCTTCGAAAAGGGATTATTATGAAATACTGGACGTCCGCCGCACCGCAAGCCCGGATGAAATAAAGTCAAACTATCGGAAAATGGCGCTCCGCTATCACCCGGACAGAAATCCGGGGGACAAGGCCGCTGAAGAAAAATTCAAGGAAGCTTCCGAAGCCTACGAAGTGCTTCGGGACCCCCAAAAGCGTCAGATCTACGATCAATACGGTCATCAAGGCCTCGAAGGCGCCGGATTTTCAGGATTCGGCGGATTCGACGATATTTTTTCAAGTTTCAGCGACATCTTTGAAGACTTTTTTGGATTCGGCGGCGGAAGACGGTCCAGAAGCCGGGCTCAAAGAGGCGCAGATCTGCGCTATGATCTTTGCATGAGCTTCATGGAAGCGGCTTTTGGCGCCGAAACGGAAATCATTGTCGATAAAATGGAAGTCTGCCCGAAATGCTCGGGATCAGCCTGTGAACCCGGCACAGCGCCGGAAATCTGCACCGATTGTCATGGAAGCGGTCAGGTATCCAGAACCCAGGGTTTTTTCACCGTCCGAACGACCTGCCCGAGCTGTCGCGGTTCCGGTCAAAAAATTTCCAGCCCCTGTGGGAAATGCAGGGGCGCAGGGCGGATCGAAATACAGAAAAAAGTTGCTGTGAAAATTCCTGCCGGGGTAGATTCCGGTTCCCGGCTCAGGCTTACCGGTGAAGGAGAGCCCGGCGCATTCGGTGGCCCGCCCGGTGATCTTTACGTGTTTATCCATGTGGAGCCCCATGAATTTTTCATTCGGGAAAACAGCGATGTCACCTGCAAGGTTGAGATTTCCTTTATTCAGGCGGCATTGGGGGATACGATCACCGTACCCACTCTGACCGGAGAAAAGAAACTGGAAATTCCCAAGGGCACACAACCCGGCGCCGTATTCCGTTTCCGGGGAGAAGGAATCATATCCATCAGAACCCATAAACCCGGAGACCAGATCATCCAGGTGGATATAAAAACGCCCACGAATCTGAGCAAGAAGCAGGAAGAACTGCTGAGGGAATTTGAGCAACTCAATAAAAACAAATTTTCGAGCAAATTAAAAAATATACTTAAGGGGTGCTCTGCCAGGGCGGCCCAGTAATCCGGAATAATCTGATGTTCGAAGTTAAAATTGCCTCCGGCTTTGCAGCCGCCCATCAACTGAAAATGGAATCGGAAAAATGCGAAAGCCTTCACGGGCATAACTGGAAGGTCGAGGTATGCGTTCAGGGAAATAAACTGAATACGGTCGGTTTGCTGATGGATTTCGGGGACCTGAAAAAGCTTGTCGCTGAAATCGTCGCCCGAATGGACCATAAGTGCTTAAATGATCTCGATTGTTTTAAAGGACTGAATCCCTCTTCTGAAAACATCGCAAGGTTTATCGCTCAAAGCCTTGACGCCAGGATCCGCAACGAAACGGTTCGCGTTTCCAAAGTCTCGATCTGGGAATCCGAAGACGCCTGCGCCACCTACATTCTTGTGGGGCAATAGCCGTCTCAGATCCTTTTCTGGTAGCGTTCGACAAGCTCATCCCGGCTTACGATGGCCCGCACATCGTCAACATGGCTACGAATATTTTCCACGCCGCCTTCCTGGCGATCCACCAGCGCAATGACCCTTTGCACATCAAGCCCTTCGGATCTGGCCCGTTCAATAGCCTGAATAGTCGAGCCTCCCGTGGTCACCACATCTTCAATAATCGCCACCCGGTCTCCGGGCTTCATATCCCCCTCGATCCAGACGGAAATGCCGTGGTCCTTAGGTGTCTTTCGAATCGAAAATGCGTTGAAAGGACGGTGCCTTACCTCGGATATCAGCGCTGCGGCAACGGCAATCGGATCCGCTCCGAAGGTCAACCCCCCCACGCCCTGAATTTCCAGATCCGATAGAGCTTCAAACACCAGGCTGCCGGTCAGAAACAGGCCGCGGGCATTGAGTGTAGTAGGCTTGCAGTTGACGTAAAACCGGCTCATGCGTCCGGAAACCAGTTTAAAAACCGGCTGGTCGCTGTATTTGAAGGATCTGTTGCAAAGCAATTCGATCAGTTCCGTTTTCAACATTATCATCCCCTTTTTTCTTGAAATTCCGGCGTCATGTGCCGTAACTTCACTGATAAAATGAGCACTTGAAGATACAGCGGCGGTCAGCCAAAGAAACTGTTGATTTTATGGATGGAATCGGGTAAAAATTGAGCCTCCACTGGTATGGAAGAAGCTTATTAAAAGGGTTCAGTGGAGGCCCGGATCAGGGAAAACCGTTGGCAGCACTCCCCGCATTCCGTACGAACTTTTATCAGCAAAAACAAAGCGGGTCAATCCAAAACCCTTCTGCTCAAGCCAGCCATGTCCGCCTGGAAATGTTAAAAGTCTAAGCTGAAGATGCGACGACCGAAAAAATATACCATGAGCAACCCATTTGGCCGGGATCTTGTTATTCGAATGTTTCATGTGAACAAGCATTACGGCGCCAAGCAGGCCCTCGTGGATTTGAGTCTCGAAATCAATCGAAATGAATTTGTATTTGTCACCGGACCCAGCGGCGCCGGAAAAAGCACGCTTCTGAGGCTTCTTTACCGTGGAGAACCCGTTTCGGGGGGTCAGATTATCATTGACGGCATGAATCTGGCAACCATTCCCGACAAACGCATTCCCATGCTCAGAAGGAAAATCGGAATCATCTTTCAGGATTACAAGCTCATTGTCCGGAAAACCGTGTTCGATAACGTTGCCCTCGTGCTGGAAGCCGCCGGCCAGAAGCAAAGCCTGATCCAAAAAAAGGTTCGAAGCGTATTGCGGATTGTGGGAATGGAGGATCGGCTCGATGCCATGCCCCCGAGTCTTTCCGGCGGAGAACAGCAACGTGTGGCCGTAGCCCGCGCAGTGGTCGGAGATCCAACAATCATTCTGGCAGATGAACCCACGGCCAGCCTGGATCCGGAATCCGCCCGGATCGTTTTTGAACTCATTCAGCAATTCCACAAAAAGGGGGCAACCGTCCTCATCGCCACCCACGATCTGGAGATGGCCCACAGAAGCGGAGGACGTCTCATCCGGCTTCGCTCCGGCAGGCTTGAAAATGACACGCATATGAGCGGTTTATGATCCGAATCTACATAAAACGTGCGATCGAAGACATCCGCAACAACCGCATGATCACGCTGGTCACCATTGTCACCATTGCCCTGTCGGTTTTGATTGTCAGCGCCTTCGCCCTGTTTTATGCAAACATTGGAAAAATGCTCTCAACCTGGCAGGAGGGGATACGAATCATCGCTTACCTTAAAGCCGATGCGACCGAAGCGCAGATCGCCGAATTTCAACAGCTCCTTTCTCAAATTCCGGACATAGATCGGATTCAATTCATCCCAAAGGATGAAGCGCTCGCGCAGCTCAAAGAACAGATGAAGCATCAGGAATCCCTGCTGACCCATTTGCGCGGAAACCCGCTTCCGGATTCTTTTGAGGTCAGCGCACGTTCGCAGGAAGGCAATTGGGATAAGATAGAGGCTCTGGCCTCCCGGATCAAATCCTTCGATCTGGTCGAAGATGTTGAATACGGCCAGAAGTGGCTTCAGCGAATCGCCCAGATGGTCGAGCTCTTCAGGCTGGCCGGATACGGCCTGGGCGCCGTGTTTTTAATCGCCGGCGTGTTCATCGTGGCCAATACCATTCGCCTGGTGCTGTACTCGCGGAAGGAAGAAATTGAAATCATGCGGCTGGTGGGCGCCGCCAACAATTTCATTCAGGCGCCCTTTTACCTTCAGGGTTTGATTCTCGGCGGTCTGGGCGGCGTGGGAGGCGTGATGATTCTAATGGCCGCCTACCTGACAATAATCGCAAAATTGCGGCAGACCATGATTTTCGGATTCATTCATCTTTCATTTCTATCGCCGCCGGTCTGCCTGTCCATTGTCCTGACCAGCATGCTGGTGGGATGGTTCGGATGCTTTCTATCACTGCGTCAGTTTTTAAAAAATTAACGCTTTCGGTGTGCAGCGCGCTTGTCTGGTGCGGCGTTTTGTTGGCTTCGAACTGGCCGGCAACCTGCGTGCTGCGGGCCGATCTCGACCTTCGCCTTAACCCGAGGGCTCAAAGTCCAATCACGGCCTCCCTGAAAAAGGGATGTCAAGTAACCGTCGTTTCCCGGGAAGGTCAATGGCTGAAGGTGGTTTGCGACGGCCAAACCGGATTCACACCCAATTCCGCACGTTTGATTCGGCTCCTGTCCGAAAACGCTCAGGATGTCCCGCAAAAACGAAAAACCATTGATCAGGACATAGAAAACCTGACCCGGAAAGTCCGGGACTATTCCGAAGCAGAGAAATCGGTCATCGCCGATTTGAATCAAACCGCTCGAAGACTCAACGATTTGTCACTGCAAATGGCACAATATCAAACCGAGCTTGCCGCCATTGAAAAAAAAATTTCCGGAATTCAGGAGGAATCCGTCGCTCTGGCCCAAAAAATTCAGGCCTTGGAAAAAGACGTTTCTCTTCGGCTGATCGCGCTCTACAAGCTTTATCGTCTCGGTCAACTCAACATTCTGGGATCAGCCCGGTCCATTCATGGATTTATTCAGCGCAAGACCGCGTTTCAATATATACTGGCCGATGATCAACGGCTGATGCAAGCCCTCTCGGACAGTCGGAACCAGATGGAATCCCTGATTCGCGATCTTGCGCTTCAAAAGGATGAAAAAGCCCGCATCCAAAAGGAGTTGCAAATTCAGGAAGGAACTCTGAAGACTGAAAACGCTCAGCGGGAACAAATGCTTTCAAAGATTCAAAACCATAAAAAGCTTGCACTGGCCGCCATCGATGCCCTTAAAGAGGCCGCCGAAGAACTGGATCGGAAAATTGAAGACTTTGCAGCCGAACCAGCCGCGCCTTTGGAAAAATATGCGCCAGATGAAGACTTTACAAAGCTCAAAGGCTTGCTTAATATGCCGGTGAAGGGTATTATTGCCGGAGCCTTTGGACACTATCTCAATCCTCGCTTCAACGTTGAAAACTTCAGAAGCGGCATTGAAATCAAGGCCGAAAAAGGGGAACCCGTCCGGGCCGTTTGCAAAGGGAAAGTTTTGTATGCCCAATGGTTTCAAAACTACGGCAACATGATCATCATTGATCATGGAAATGGATATTATACTGTGTATGCATATGCCGAAGAGCTCTTCAAAGCCAAGGGCGATCCGGTTGAAACCAGCGAAGTCATCGCAACGGTAGGAGATACCGGCCCCATGGCGGAATGTGCTTTATATTTTGAAATCCGCCGCAATGGCAAACCGGTCAATCCGGCGGAATGGATTAAAAAAAGCTGACCTTCATATCCGGCGGAGGGAGCGCAACAAAGGATGAAAATATGGATCTTGCGATCAATCCGTTGTGAATATTTTTATACAAAAAGGAGTGGGTATGACCAAAATAAAAAAGCCGCGCTTTAAGCTCTGGCTGTTGATGATAGCCGTTGCGGTCTTCTGGACGTTTTTTTCGGGGTTTAACCGCAATCTTTCTGCGGCATCCGAAGAAACGTACCGGGGTTTAAAGCTTTTCAGCGACGTGATCGACCTGATCGAAAAGAACTATGTCGATCCCGTGGACTCCAAGGAGCTGATTCAAAAGGCTATTCAGGGAATGGTGCAAGGTTTGGACCCGCACTCATCGCTTCTGCCGCCGGAAGCACTTGAAGAGCTTCAGATGGAGACCCAGGGAGAATTCGGCGGAATCGGCATCGTCATCACCCAGGAAGACGAGGTGTTCAAGGTCATATCGCCCATTGAGGGGACTCCTGCTTACAAGGCCGGTATTGTAGCCGGCGATCGGATCATCAATGTGGATGGACAGTCCACCAAGGGAATGATGTTATGGGAGGCGGTCAAAAAAATGCGGGGGCCCAAGGGAACCGAGGTCGTTTTGACCATCGAGCGGGACGAGGCGCCTGAACCCCTTGAGTTCAAACTGATCCGAGATTTGATTCCGATTGAAAGCATCCGGCACTTTACCCTTAAACCGGGATACGGCTATATCTGGATTACCAATTTCAGGGAAAATACCACCGAAGACCTTGAAAAAATCCTCAAAGTTCTGGAAACCGCTTCCGAGCCTTTAAAGGGCCTTGTGCTTGATCTCCGGGACAATCCCGGCGGGTTGCTCAACCAGGCGATTTCGGTTTCCGACCTTTTTCTGAATGAGGGTATCATTGTATCCATCAAAGGCCGGCTCAATCGTCATACCCAGACCTTTCAGGCCAATCCAGATACGCAGATGCGCACATATCCGATTGTGGCCCTGATTAACGGCGGCAGCGCCAGCGCCGCTGAAATCGTTGCAGGCGCTTTGCAGGATCACAAAAGAGCTCTGATTCTGGGAACTGCCTCGTTCGGAAAAGGATCCGTGCAAACCGTGGAAAATCTGCGGGATGGTTATGGGTTGAAATTTACCATCGCCCGTTACTACACTCCCAGCGGCCGATCCATTCAAGCCCAGGGAATCGAGCCGGACGTGATCGTCCGGCAAAAATTTGCAGAAGAAAAAGGCGCGGCGGAAAAGCCGGAACACGGCATGAAAGAAAAGGATCTGAAAAATCATCTTGAACCGGAATCCAAACCGGATTCGAAGGTCCATCCGATTAAGAAACCGGGGGAACAAACAGCTTATCCCGAAGGGTTGAATCTGGAAACCCTGAAGTCGGATCAACAGGTGCAGCGCGCTCTTGAAATTTTAACCAGCTATGAAATATTTGCTGGTTCAAAAAAAACGCCGGCTACCGGTAATTGATCCGTCATCAATGGCCAAGAAAAGAAAAATACGTAAAAAATCTCGTAAAGCCGAACAGGGCTCGCATTTAAAACGCGCCCTGTTCGGCTTGATGCTGGTGGCGGCCCTGACGGTGGCGGCCGGTTTCTGGGTTCACCATCTTTTAGGGCCTCATCCGGGCCCACCGTCGGTTCCCAAACCGCCGCAAAAAAAAATTGAACAAAAAATTCCTTTCGAAGTACATCCCAAAGATGAGGCGCCCATTCGAGAAACCGTGCCGTCCAAGGTTCTCAAACCGCCCCCGGTTACTTCTCCGGGCGTTGTCACCCCGGACGTCAAACCCCCGCGTACTTCCCCGGATGTTGCCACACCGGACGTCAAACTACCCCGGGCGGCTATTATCATTGATGATATCGGCTATGATTTAAAAGCAGCGGACAAACTGCTGGCACTGGATGCACCGATGACCTTCGCGGTACTTTCCCGCAGTCCGTTCTGGAATCCGATCGTCAACAAAGCCAGACAAAAAGGCATTGAAATCATGCTGCACCTGCCCATGGAGCCCGTTGAATACCCGGATGTGGATCCCGGTCCTGGGGCACTTTTGGCATCCATGTCTCCCGACGAGTTGGTTCTTCGGCTTAATGAGCACCTGGATGCCATCCCATTTATCAAGGGAGTCAACAATCATATGGGATCAAGGCTGACGACCGCGTCTTCCCAGATGTACCAGATCTTCACCATTCTGAAAAAAAGAAACCTGTTTTTTATAGACAGTCTGACCCATCCGAAAAGCGTATGCAGGCCATCGGCAAAACTTTTCCGCATTCCCTTTGCCCAGCGGGATGTGTTTTTGGACAATATCCAAGAACCGTCCGCAATTCGAGGCCAGATCGAGGAATTAATTCGGATCGCGCAAAATCAGGGACAGGCCGTAGGAATCGGGCATCCCTACAAATCCACCTGTCAGGCGCTTTACGAAGCCTTGCCGGATCTGCGGAAAAAAGTGGAACTCGTGCCCGCTTCGGCGATTGTTTCGATTCCTGAATAGCCTTCGTCCCAAGAAACCCTTTTCAAGTTTGAGCCGGTTCTTTCCGTCAATTTTCTCTTTCCTTGATCGTATATGCGATCTGGACCCGACGACTGGCCCCTGGTGCAATTTTTAGCGAAGATGGCTCCAGATCCAGATCCGCCTCCAGGGTTCCGGAGCCTTGCATATCAGGCAACATCACTTTTTTCGTATAAATGGCGGATAGCGACTCAACAACCTGGCTGGGTCCGACGACTTCGATATTTCTGGGAAAGGGCGTAGCCTTGACCATGATCAGCTGATCCGGAAGCCTTCCTTCCCAGTCCACCTGAACCGGCAGGGTCTTTTTTAAAGGCGCATCCACCTGGACCTGGATGTCCTGTGGCTTGATGGTTTTGATTCCGATTCCGGGCGGCAGCGTAATATTTTCCCGGCTCAGGGTAAAACGATTTTCGCCAACGCCGGCGCTTCCCAGGTCCAGGCGGACTCGTATCTGCTCTGGACGAATTGATTTCATCAAACTGGCTGATCCGCTTAAATGCAGTTGAACCGTACTGGTCGACGAATCGATGATTTCCATTTTGGAAGCCCGGTTGACGAATTCTATCGGCACTTCCATGGGGACAAGGACGTCCTGACCCCGGGTGAAACTGAACCAGACGCCCGTAATAAAGATCAGGCAGACAAAGGCCGCTAGGCCGACCCTGAAATTTTCCCGTTTTCTGCGTTCTTCGGCATCATCTGAGATCCCCTGATGCATTCTCAGAATCTCAACCAGCTCCTCCTGACGGTTGACCATCCGCATTCGACCTTTTTTGGCGACAACGACATGGCCCCTTTCTTCGGATACCACCACCACCAGGGCATCGGTGTTTTCCGCAAGGCCGAGGGCAGCCCGATGCCGGGTGCCGTAGTAGGAGGGAAGATCCTTCCGGTAGGAAAGCGGCAGAATTACGCCGACTTCTGCCACCTGTTGTCCCTGGATCACGGCAGCCCCGTCATGTACCGGATTGTCGGGCCAGAAGATGCTCAATATCATCTCCTTGGAGATCTGGCCCCGCCACGATATGCCGTTCTGAACCGCATCATGAAGACTCTCTTTACCCGGAAAAACCAGTAAGGCGCCGATATGCCGCCGGGCCAGTTCGGCAATGCTTTCCGCCACAATTTCCACCGGAGTGACGGGGCTTTTGGATGAAAACCCCCAGAGAAAGGATTTAAATCTTCGTGCCTGTAAAACGTTGCGGATTTCATTTCTGAATACAACGATAATAATCAGGGCGCCCATGGCCGTTATACCCTGAATGGCCCAGCTGGTGACGATCAATCCAAGGGAGACGGAGATTCTTTGAACAAACCACAACAGGGCAAGCCAGATGATCACCCTCAGAACATGGGTTCCTCTGAAAAGGGCATAAAGCCGGAAAAGGATATAGCTGTTCAAACCGATATCGAGAATATCCTGCCATCGGATGCCTGAAAATAGTTCAAGAATATTTTTCATCATCGATCAGTCCGTAATGCTGAATGTCAAGACGGTCAGCACCTTCTCCGACTGATCGAGAATTTCAACGCGCCAAGGACCCTTGTCGCTTTCTCGAAGCTGAATACTGCTGAAAGAGGACCAGCGGGGTGTCTGCAAATAAAGCCGTCTCTTGGTGTTTAACTTATTCCTATGAATCCATTGGTGATAAATAAACGTCTGCTCGGGGACAGGATCAAAAAACGTATAGCAAAACACCTTGCCCCGGGAGATGGAAAAAACAACCGATGCATTTTTGGGTTTAAATTCCTGAATATCTTCGCACATGACCGCCTTGGCCAGGGTGGGAACTGCCTGGGTGATCGGTTGTTCATCGGGAACCGCCTCCTGGGCATGGCTTGCGGAACAGGCGCCCAAGGCCAGAACGGCCAAAGGAAGCAACCCCATCAACAAAAAAAAATGTTTCATAAAAACGCCCTTTGCGGCCTGCGGCGCGAATCCGGCAGCTGCATATTGGTTTGTCCGTCGGCCCGTGATATGGTAAATGAAAAAGAGGTGATTCGCTGTGTATTCAATTCATAGTCACCGGTTCATCTTTGCCCGAAAATGCTGATGTTTTCAAATGGAATTTTCAGTGTCAAAGCCCGTCTGGAAAAAAGAACAAGAAAAGTTCCCTGAATACAGATTCCCTTGTTGTTCAACGCCGTCATGGCATTCGGAGCGAACAAGGACCGGTTTGAGACCGCACGGCGTTGAAAACACGGACATTAAGTTCAATAACACCGCGCTTACAGATCAGGGGCTTGTCTATATTTCCAGTATCCGACCCGCTGTTTTAACTCAAAAAACAGTATCTGCCGCGGAATCGGCGACTGTTTCGGTTCTGCATTTTCTCCGGAAAAATCATTTAAGCGCCAAAGGAGTCCGCCATGGCATCGGATGTGTATTTTACGGATTTAAGGACCCGAAACGAAAAGAAAAACAAGGTCAACAAAATCAAAGGCCTGTTTGATGCGGCCGGATTTTCCACTCTGATCGCCCGAAATCATCTGACGGCGATCAAGATTCATTTCGGCGAATCCGGCAATGATTCCCATATCAATCCGATCTTTGTCCGGCCCGTTGTGGACAAGGTCAAGAAAGCCGGAGCCAGGGCCTTTCTGACCGATTCCAACACACTGTACTCCGGAAGCCGATCCAATGCGGTTGACCATCTGATCACCGCCATTGAACATGGTTTTGCCTATGCCGTTGTCGGAGCGCCGCTGATCATCGCCGACGGTCTGCGAAGCAAAAACTTCACCGAAATTGAAATCAATCGAAACCATTTCAAAAACGTCAAAATTGCTCAGGACATCGAAAGCGCCGACAGCATGATCGTGCTGTCGCACTTCAAGGGTCACGAACTGGCCGGGTTCGGCGGAGCCATCAAGAATCTGGCCATGGGCTGCGCGCCTGCAGCCGGAAAACGCGAACAACACACCCCGCGGCCGGTGGTGGTCGCAAAAAAATGCACCGGATGCGCCCTGTGCCAGAATATATGTCCCGTGGGCGCCATCAGTATGGAAGGCCAAAAAGCCCGCATTGACAAATCCTTATGCATCGGATGCGGAGAATGCGTGGCAATGTGCCCGGAGAAAGCCATTGCCCTGGATTGGCGCACGGAAATCATTCCCTTTATCGAAAAGATGACCGAATATGCCTATGGCGCCGCCAAAAACAAAGCCGGTAGAATCGGCTATATCAACTTTCTGACCCATATTACTCCGGACTGCGATTGCGTGCCATGGAGCGATGCGCCCATTGTTCCTGACATCGGAATTCTGGCCTCAAAGGATCCGGTCGCTCTGGACAGCGCCTCCTATGATCTGGTCAACCAGCAGAGCGGGTTCAAAAACTCCCTGCTGTCCTGCAATCATCAACCCGGAGAAGACAAATTCAAAGGGGTCTGGAATTATGTGGACGGTCGGCGCCAGATCGTCTATGGCGAGAAAATCGGCTTGGGAAGCGCTCAATATAACCTTATCATGTTGTGATGGGGACATGATCATCATCGACGGCAGCCTGATGGAAGGCGGAGGCCAGATGCTGCGAACGGCGCTGGCCTTATCTGCGCTTACCGGCAGGCCTTTTCAGGCGGTCAATATCCGCCGGAACCGGCCCAGGCCGGGTCTCAAGGCACAACATATCTGCGGAATTCAGGCCCTTGACCAACTTTCCGGCGTTCGAACCAACGGGGCCCGGCCCGGGGCGGAGGCCCTTTCGTTTTTTCCTGGAAAAATTACGCCTCAAACCTTGTGCCTGGATATCGGAACAGCCGGTTCCATCAGTCTGCTGCTCCAATGCCTGCTGATTCCCTGCATGTTCGCCGATGATGCAATTCTGCTTCAGATCACCGGTGGAACGGATGTTCGATGGAGCATGCCCATGGATTATCTTTCCCATATCGTTCTGCCGCATTTTGAAGCCCTTGCCGAGATCGAGCTGAAAGTCCTTTGCAGAGGATTTTATCCCAGGGGCCAGGGCAAAGTTGAGATTAAAATTCAACCCCGGATTCGAAAATCGGACTTTGCCGCATTCGAGGGATTTATTGATCATCTTCGAACCCGGATTCCCCCGGTGGATCTGGCTTCTCCGGCAATCGTCGATCGAATCTGCGGGATTTCAGTTGCCACGGAAAACCTTCGCCAGGCCGATGTGGCAGCGCGTCAGGCCGTCGGCGTACATCAGGCCCTGGAAAGATTTTATTCTGTTCATATTCAGGAATCATACGTTCAAAGCGCATCGACCGGAACGGTTATCACCCTGTGGGCGGCCGGCGGCCGGGGGTTTCCCGGAATCGGCGCCGACGCCCTGGGAGAAAAAGGCGTTCGGGCGGAGGCCGTCGGGCAATCGGCCGCCCGCAAACTGCGCGAACGGCTTGCATCAAAGGCGTCTGTCGACGAGCATCTGGCTGACAATTTGATTCCCCTGATGGCCTTGCTGGGTGGAACCATCCGGATTTCCGGTTTAACCGAGCATATCCGGGCCAATATCCATGTATGTGAAAAATTTATAGACACAAGGTTCCAGTTCGATGAAAATCAGAAAATCATTACCGTCTCATAAAAAAACGGAGGATTGATGAAAAAAATTGTTCCTGCACTGTGCCTTGCCTTTTGGGTCGCATTTTTGCCGGGATGCGGGGGTGAATCCGCAGAAACGCTCTTTGAAACCGCCAAACTGGAAGAACTTCAAAACAACCCGGAACACGCCCGGCAGCTGTACCGTGAAATACTTGAAAAACATTCCCGAAGCCCCTACGCGAAGACGGCGGAAGAAAGACTCAATGCGCTGGAAGAATAAGAAGCGCTGATGATAGCCAATCTGAGAAAGGTCCACCATGTTTGAAAAAATTCTGGTTCCCACCGATTTTTCGGAAAAAAGCCGCTCGACACTGAATGTTGCCGTAAAAATGGCTGACTGTAATTCGGCCGTTATTTACCTGTTTCACGTTATTGAAACCATCGCCGATACTCCATTTGAAGAGTTCAGCGAATTTTATCTCCGGTTAGAACGCCGTGCCCAATCCCGCATGAAGGAGTGGATGCAGCACGATATTGAACCCTCGATTGCCGTTGAGCCTAGAATCGTTTTTGGAAGTCGGTACCGTGAAATCCTCAAATTTTCAGAAACCCAGGGTATTGACTTGATAGTGATGCATTCGCATACCGTCACTCCTCAGGATCCTGCGGGAGGCTGGGGGACGATCAGCTACAGGGTGGCTCTGCTGGCTAAATGTCCTGTCATGCTGGTAAAATGAGGCGCTGAGCTTTACGGCAGCCAAAGAGAATCCAGCAAGTTTTTGCCGGACTGCGAAACCACGCCGCCAAAACAGAAATATCGTTGAAAATGCGCATAACCGGCCGGCATGGGTAAAAAGTTTGCTGTTCATCGTTCCGTCGGTTGACGAAAACTTTTAACCAGGCGTATGATGTTTTTTTTATTTGCGCATTCAGGCGCCGGGAGAAGGTCTTCAATGGCTTTAGACACGCCGTTGCACTTAATGGAAAACTCTCAGAAACTGCGACTCATCGCCGTCGGTCTGTCTTTTTTGATTGGTCTGACGCTGATGTGCGGAAAATTTTATGCCTACCGGATGACCGGGTCATCGGCCATTCTTTCCGACGCGCTGGAGTCCATCATCAATGTCGTGGCCAGCGCCTTTGCCGCCGCCAGCATTTGGATCGCCGCCAAACCCCCCGATTTAAGCCATCCTTACGGACACGGAAAGATTGAATACTTTTCGGCGGGTTTTGAGGGCGCTCTGATTATCCTGGCCGCCCTGGCCATATTTAAAACCGGCTGGAACCACCTGTTCACCCCCCGGGATTTGCCCAATCTGGAAGGCGGTCTTTTCATCGTGGCACTGGCCGGCGTCGTCAATCTGCTGCTGGGAGCGGGCCTGATTCATACTGGTAAAAAGACCCACTCCCTTACCCTGATCGCCGACGGAAAACACGTGCTGACCGATGTATACACCTCGGGCGGCGTATTGGCCGGACTTTTCCTGGTTTACCTCACCGGATGGCTCTGGCTTGACGGCTTGGTGGCCTTTCTGGTGGGAATCAATATCATCTTTTCCGGCGTCTGGCTGGTGAAACGTTCGATTTCGGGACTCATGGACGCCTCGGATGATGCTTTGCTCCGGCAGATATCCGAGGTGCTGGTTCAGGAGCGTCGGGAAAACTGGATTGATGTCCACCAGCTTCGCGCATGGCGTTCGGGAAATCTCATTCACCTGGATTTTCATCTGATTCTGCCGCGGTATTTTTCACTTGAGCTCGCCCACAGCGAAGCCAAAAAGCTTGAAAAAATCATCATGAACCGTTTTGGCGGATCCGCCAGCGTCCTGATTCATATGGACCCCTGCATCGATCCGGATTGTCCGGTTTGCCAACGTCAACTATGCGCTTTACGTCAAAACTCCGTTGAGGATTCGGATCACTGGAATCCTGAGACTTTTGTACGGATCAAATCCAATACCGGGCAGGAATGATTTTCTGTCAAAAACCATCCAAGAACAGGTCGTAAAGGTGAAAAAAGAAATTCATTCTCATGATCATAAAGAAAAGAATCGGCAGCAGCTGATTCAGGAAGTCGAGGCCCTGACCCGGCAGTGCAACGAGCTCAAAAGCGCCGCCGAAGCCAGAAAACACGAGCTCGAAGCCCTGTGGATCAAAAAATGGGCCATGGAATCGGCCGAATACCCCATCTCGCTGCTGGACATGGACGGCAGAGTTTCCTATGTCAATCCGGCCTTTTTGTCCGTGTTCCGGTACGTGTACGCGGATCAGGTCCTGGGAAAGTCAGTGCTGGATTTTTTCCAGGATCCGGATGCCGCCCGGATCATGCTCGATGATCTGGCGCAAAAAGGAGTCTGGAGAGGGGAGATCGTTTCCAAGTGCATGGATCGCTCCCTGTTTGATGCGGAAATTTCGGCTCACATGATCGCCGATTCGAATGGCAACCGCATCTGCATGATGCTTTCCATGCTGGATATCACCGAACGCAAAAACGCGGAAAAAGCCCTTCGCAACAGCGAGTCGCGCTATTCCAGGATTTTCAGGAACTCGCCGGTTCCCCTTTTGGAAGAAGATCTCTCCACAATTCGCCGCGAACTGGAAACGCTCAAAGCCCAGGGCATCAAGGATCTGCGCGGGTATTTGAGGGAAAACCCGGATTTTGTAAAAAGGGTCGCCGGACTGGTATTGGTAAAGGATGTCAACGATGCAGCGATTAAACTGTTCGGCGCTCAGGATAAGCGGCAACTGCTTGGCAACCTGGACAAGGTACTGGCGCTCGATCTCGACAGGCTTTTTATCGAGGAGATGATCGCCATTGACAAGGGGAAAAGCGAATTCCAGGGCGACGGAATCAATCAATCTCTGGACGGAAAACTCATCCATGTTCTGCTGAATCTTGCCATTCCTCCTGAGAACGAAGGCATTCACAACGTTCTGGTGTCTATCCAGGACATCACCCGCCGCAAGGAGATGGAAAGATCGCTTGCAGAGTCGCAACAACGCCTGGCCGATATCATCGATTTTCTTCCGGATCCCACATTAGCCATCAACACGGACGGCCAGACGATCATCTGGAACCGGGCCATGGAGTTGTTAACCGGTATTGTCGCCAAAGATATGCTTGGAAAGGGAGATTACGAATACGCCCTTCCGTTTTACGGAATCCGAGAACCGCTCCTGGCGGACCTGTTTCTGAACCCGGATCCGGAAATCGAAAAAAAATACAAGATCATCAAAAGGGAAAAAGATGTTCTGCTCGCCGAAGCATCATGCCTGATTAAAGGCAAAATGATGCGGCTCTGGGTAAAGGTCAGCCCGTTTTATAATTTTCAGAAGCAGATCGTCGGCGTTATCGAGTCGCTTCGGGATATCACCGAACACCGGGAGGCCGAGCTGGCTTTAAAGCAAAGCGAAACCAAGTACCGGGAGCTTGTGGAAAATGCCAACAGCATCATCCTGCGTTGCGATACCAGGGGCTTTATCACCTTCTTCAATGAATTCGCCCAAAACTTCTTTGGCTTCAGAGAAGATGAAATTCTGGGGAAAAACATCATCGGCACCGTCATGCCCGAAATCGACAGCCGGGGAAATGAAATGGATTATATTTTGGGTCAAATCCAGCGTCATGGGGATTTTTCCAACTTCGAAACCGAAAGGCTTCAACGGAACGGCGAAGAGAAATTCTGGGTTTCCTGGACCACCAGGACCATCTGCGATGCAGCCGGAAAGATTTGTGAAATACTGTGCATCGGAAACGACATCACCCAGCTTCAGCGTTCCAAGGAGCAAATCCTCACGCTGACCCAGCGTCTGATCAGCGCCCAGGAAAGTGAAAGGCACCAGATCGCCCTGTATCTGCACGATCATGTGGCTCAGAATCTGTCCACGGTCAATATCGGATGTCGGATGCTGCTTGATCAATGGCCGGAAGCGCCCGAATCCATCCGCCAAAAGTCGAACGAACTATCCGGCATGCTGGAAACATCGATTCGCGACGTCCGGAATCTGTCCTATGACCTTCGTCCGGCCAGCCTGGATCAGCTTGGACTGGTCCGAACCGTGTATGAATACTGCAAGAGTTTTTCCGAACGACACCCCATAGCGGTGGATTTCTCTTCCGCGGGCCTGGATGAAAGTCATCTGGATTCCGCTGTTGAGATCAATCTGTACCGGGTGATTCAGGAATCCCTCAACAATATCGCGCTGCATTCCGAAGCCACCCATGTCGCCATTCGACTGGTCAAATCCCATCCGAACATCATTCTGCGAATCAATGACAATGGAAAGGGATTTGACGAAAAAAAACAAATGCTGTCTTCAATGAAAGCCAAACGTATGGGCCTGCGCAACATGGAAGAGCGCATCCATCTTTTGAACGGCGTATTCAAGATACATTCCCGCCCGCAGGAAGGCACCAAAATTTTTATTCAGGTTCCTTTAAAGGAGAGATAACGTGGCACAGCAAAAAAGCGTACTCATCGTAGACGATCATCCGCTGTTTCGGGAAGGGCTCAAATACATCATCGGCCGAAATGAACGCTTCAAGGTGGTGGGCGAGGCGGAAAACGCCGCAGGCGCCCTGCATGAAGCGAAAAAACTCAATCCCGACATCATTCTGGTGGACATATCGCTGCCGGACAAAAGCGGCATTCAGCTGACCTATGAACTTAAAAAACAGCAGCCTCAGGTTATGATCATGATCGTCAGCATGCACTCTAAAATCGATTACATCGCTGAGGCGTTTCAGGCCGGCGCCAAGGGGTATGTCGCCAAGGAATCGGCAGCCGAGCGTCTAGTTCAGGGGCTGGAAGCCATCGTAAATGGCGAATTTTTCCTGGACAGCTCGGTTTCGCTGCAGGTGGTTGAAAACCTGATGAAATTCCCCGTCAAGGAAGCCCGGATCACCGATGCCGAATACGGTGCTCTGACTCCCAGAGAGCAGGAGATCATGCGTATGCTGGCCGAAGGCGTCGGTCCCAAGGAAATTGCCGACAAACTATGCATCAGCCCCAAGACCGTGGAAAACCATCGGGCCAATATCATGAAAAAACTCGATCTTCACAGCACCATGGAACTGGTTCGATACGCTGCCAAGCTGGGGCTGATCGACGTGGATCTGTGGAAAGACTAAATCGCTCAAAAAATGAAACGCCCCTGCATCTGATGAACGGCAACGAGGCGTCGGCATGGGCGGCCTTGTGCGCTGGATGCGGTTTTTTTTGGGATATTCGATCACCCCGGCAACGGGCATCCTTGAAGCCTTGCCCCGGCTGCTGCCGGCCAGGGTCCCGTTGATTCCATGGATTTCAAAACAATTAAAATTCCTCAACAAAATCAGGCCAGGGCCATGATCGTGAACCTTGCCCGAAAACATTTGCCTGTCCATCCGTAAGAATCGGATTCGGTCCTGAAAATGCGTTTTTCTCCGCCGGTCCTGGATGCCCTGCTGAATCTTTCTGCATCTTTGAAATGAAAGCCGCTGAAATCCGTGCGGGCAGATTGACCTGCGGAACCTTGCCAACCGCCCCGGCAGTGACTATAATGGGTCCTCAATGATTCCTGACATGAATGGACTTCGCCAATCGTCCGGAATGCCAATTTAACAGTCAGACACAAGGACGCTCATGGAACAAAAAGATTATTACCGGATTCTCGGCATCGAAAAAGAAGCCTCAGCCAAAGAGGTCAAGGAATCCTACCGGAATCTGGCCTTCAAATATCACCCCGACCGGTGCAGCGATCCGGAAGCCATCGACCGAATGAAAGATCTGAATGAAGCCTACGCCGTGCTTTCAAATGCACAAAAACGAAGTGAATACGATGGATTGCGCCATAGATTCGGTTCATCGGCCTATGGGCAGTTCCGCAGTCAATATTCCGACCGCGACATATTTTCAGGCTCTGATATTCACCATGTTTTCGAAGAGATGACCAAGGTTTTCGGATTTAGAAGTTTCGACGACATCTTCAAGGATTTTGACGGCCAGGGCTATCAGCGTTTTGAGGTCAGACGGCCGGGAATGCACGCAACAGGCTTTGTCTTTACAGGGAAAACCGGCCAAGGCCTTCGCCGCGAAATGCCTTCAATTCTGCCCGGAAACCTGGGTGGATTCAGCCGCAATCTGCTGCGCAGGTTCACCGGCGCCGTCATTCCCGAAAACGGAACCGACTCGATGGACGATATGGTCCTGACCCCGATGCAGGCTCTTCAGGGCGGAAATTTTAAATATTATCACCGCGAACAGGGCAAGGACCTGGTCGTCACCTTGCCTCCCCGGGTTCGTAAAGGTCAGCTGATTCGGTTGACCGGCATGGGAAAACGCGGAAAAGACGGCGGAAAGTCCGGAGATCTGTATCTGAAAGTGCGCATTCAGGCCAGATGGATCGCGCGGATTCAGAATTTTTTCCGGCGGATCATGTCCCGTTTTTAAAATCAATTCTTCAGACGATTCATACCTCTACAGGAGAAGACCATGAAGCCAGATCCCAGCCTTTTGCTGGAAAAAGCCGGCATCGGCCTTCCGCTGATCGGATTCTACGATGCGCCGGATACGGAGCCATTTGCCCCCCTGATCGAACCTCGAAAAGGTCGGCATGGATGTGTATTTGAATTCTACGATAACTGGCTGGAAGGCGCCACCCTTCATATCACACGCGAAAACTTCGGGTGTCCCGGATGCGGCAACTGGCTCTGCGGCATCAGCAGTCGATCCCGGGAGGATTTTGTCACGTTTCTGGCCGAGGCTGAAGGACTCAGGGCTTCCCGGCCATTGATGCATCAATGGCTCGACAAGGAGAAACCCTATTCCCAGGCCCATTCACATCTTTTCATCGGACCGCTGAAACCGGACCAGTATGCCTGGTTGAAAACCGTCACCTTTCTGGTCAATCCCGATCAGCTGAGCCTGTTGATCACCGGGGCTTACTACCACCACAGCCCGGAAGACCCGCCGGCAGTTCTGGCTCCTTTCGGCGCCGGATGCATGGAACTGGCCCCTCTGTTTGAGGATTTCAACGCCTGCCAGGCTCTGATCGGCGCAACCGACATCGCCATGCGCCAGCATCTGCCTTCAAACATTCTGGCCTTTACCGCTACCCGGCCCATGTTCGAAAGGCTCTGCAGCCTGGATGAAAGGAGTTTTCTCTTCAAACCTTTCTGGAAAAGGCTTAAAAAAGCGCGTGTAATTTCAGAGCGCTCATGAAAGAAGATCGAGATAAAACGAAGCGGAACATCGGCGGAAGCAATTGCTGCAAGGGTTCAGCATACAAAAAAATGAATGCAGCGGAATCAAAAACAACGAGATTTTCAAATAAAAAACCCGATCTTTCGACCGGGTTGGATAAAGCTGTGGCGGAGAGAGAGGGATTCGAACCCTCGGTGGAAGTTTCCCCCCACACTCGCTTAGCAGGCGAGCGCCTTCAGCCGACTCGGCCATCTCTCCTGAATCTTATTCCTGGCGGAGGGAGTAGGATTCGAACCCACGGAGCTTTGACGCTCAACGGTTTTCAAGACCGCCGCCTTAAACCACTCGGCCATCCCTCCCAAAGATTTGAAGTTGTTATCACCAAAGACCGGACAGGTCAATATTTTTATTGTTCCGGCGCGGACCCGCGGGCTCGAACCTTGTTTGCATCCTCAGCCTGCCGCTGGATTGTTTGTTGACAGGAGGGTTTTTTTATGGTTTCCAGCAAAAACACAACGCCACCTGTTGCTATTTCACCTTTAACGGGAGAATCATCATGAAGCAAAAATATTTGCTGCTCAAGGATATGCATAAAAATCAACTGATTATTCAGGAATTTGCAGAGCTTGACAAGGAATCCATGTCGCTTCTTTGCGAAGAAGCCTATAACAATCAGGAGATTGAAGCCGCGATTGTAACAGGGAATTCGGCTCTTATGCAGGCACTGAGAACCGTCAACATGTATCCGCCGAATCTGTACGCGCAGAAAATCGCCGAATCGGTCAAAACCCTGTACGGCCCGGACGGCGGCGATGCCATTGAGCTGCTCTTTGACGACACCGAATTTTTATGCCAGGAGAATCCGCCGGAAATCGAAGTGGAAGACATAGAAGACGAATCGGACGATATCGATTCGCTTTTGGAGGATGAACTGGATGATGAGGATAAAATTGTTCACATCAACTCTTCGCTCAAGGTAGCGGACGACGAAATTCTGGACATAGATGACGAGACTTAACGCGGACGATGCGTTCATTTCCCCTTTGCATAAGAACCGCCGTTCTGCTGATTGCATCTGTATGTGCATTCGGATGCGGTCAGAATCGGATGGCGGCGTTTTCTGGAAAAACCATGGGAACGACCTACCACATCAAGGTCGTTTATGGGTTTTTACAAAGCACAGGACAGCTGGAAGATCAGATTTCCCGCCGCCTTCGGGAAGTCAACCAGAGCATGTCCGCATTCATTCCCGAAAGCGAGCTCAACCGGTTTAACAATTTTCAGAAAACCGGCGAGCCCTTTCATGCTTCCTCTGATTTTATGAAGGTCATGACCCTGGCCTGCGAAATTCATCGGATCACCGAAGGCGCATGGGATGGTACGTTAAAACCGCTGATCGACCTCTGGGGGTTCGGCAGCAAACACGCCGGCCACCAGGTTCCAGAGCCTTCCGCCATTGCGCAATGCCTTAAAACAATCGGATTTCAGCACATCGCCTGCTTTCCCGAAGGCTATCTGGTTAAGAAAAAGGCCTTCGTGACAGTGGATCTGGCCTCCATCGCCAAAGGATACGGCGTTGACGCCATCTGCGAGCTGATTGCGGAGAACGGTTTTGACAACTACCTGGTGGAAATCGGCGGGGAAGTCAGGGCCTCCGGACGCAACAGCCAGGGCCGGCCATGGAAGGTCGGCATCAACACGCCGAAATCCGATGCCGCCGTGGATGATGTATATCGAATTGTCGCCTTGAATAATCAGGCCATGGCCACCAGCGGCAACTACAGAAATTTTTTCGAAATGAACGGGAAGCGATACTCCCATGTGGTGGATCCCCGCACCGGATACCCGGTTGACAACGCCGTGATAAGCGTTTCCGTTTCAGCGTCTTCCTGTGCTTTTGCCGACGCGCTGGCCACCGGCCTGATGGTCATGGGACCCGATAAAGGGATCGAACTGATCAATGGCCTTGAGAACATCGAATGTCTCATGGTCGTTCAAAATCGCGACGGTTCTCAGACCGATTTCAGTTCATCGGGTTTTGACCGCATGTGCCAGACAGGCGCCCCCTGACCGGAAGGTCTCATTCGTTCGAATCCAAAACCATTTCATGACACGACAAAGGGGTTGACATCTTTGTCCTAGTTTTGTATTTTTTGCTTGTAAGGAATTATTAGCTTAATTATTCCAAAGCGTTAATTGTTTTATAATTTTATAAGACCATCCTTGCTAGTGAAACAACGGCATAACGCCTGCAACCGATGGAAAGAAGGGGGTTTGATTTGGAAATCGTTGTACTGTTAAAACAGGTTCCGGCAACGGAAACTTTTGTTGAAATCGCCGGCGACGGCGCATCCATCCGCACCGACGGCATCAAATGGGTGATCAATCCTTACGATGAATTGGCCGTGGAAGAGGCATTGAGAATCAAGGAAAAACACGGGGGAACCGTAACCGTTGTCTCCGCCGGAAATGAAAAAACTCTCGATGCCGTTCGCACCGCTTTCGCCATGGGGGCAGACAGGGGGATTCTGATCAACGATCCGGCGCTGAAATCCTGCGACGGCCTTGGCATCGCGAAGATTCTGGCCGGCGTTCTGAAAACCATTCCCTTTGATCTGGTCATCGCCGGACAAAGGGCCGTGGACGATGAAAACTTTCTCGTCGGTCCGGCTGCAGCCGAATTTTTAAATATTCCCAGCATTTCGATGGTCATTCGGGCCGAGGTGTCTGACGGCGTGATTCGATGCGTCAAAACCGTCGACGGCGGCACAATGGAACTGGAAGCTCGTCTGCCCTTGCTGTTCACCACCCAGCGAGGGCTCAACGAACCCCGATACGCCTCGCTTCCCGGCATCATGAAGGCCAAGAAAAAACCCCTTGAAGTGAAAACCCTGGCCGATTTCAAAATCGAAACGCCCTCGCAGGATGCTGCGGCCCGCGTCGTTGCCATGAATCTTCCGCCGGTACGAAAAGCCGGCCGGATCATTCGGGGCGCTGACGCAAGGCAAAAAGCTGCCGAACTGGTCAAAGCGCTTCGGGAAGAAGCAGGGGTCATCTAACAGGGTGTTGAAAAACAAGAATCAGGCCGTCAGGCAAGGCGCGCGGCGATGCGACAAGCGCAGCTGAAGCATATGTGAGCATTGGCGAGAGCCGTGCAACGCTGAATGGCGGCCTCAGGCGCAGTTTTTCAACAGCCTGTTAACTTTATACCGGCGAGCGCCCTTTGCAACCAGCATGGGCATCGCATTCAATATCAAGGAGCAGCAGTTATGGCAAAAGGTGTGCTGGTCATTACAGAACAAACCAATGGCGGTTTTCGAAAGGTTTCATTTGAATCGATCAGCGAGGGCCGTCGCATCGCCGATCAGATCAAAGGGGACCTGACGGCGCTGATCCTCGGCGCGAATATCGAAAACCTGGCAGGACAATTGGCCGGATACGGCGCGGACAGAATACTGGTCGCCGACCATCCGGATCTTCAGGAATGCCTCACCGATGTTTACGTCACTGTCATCGAACAAATCGCAAAATCCATCGATCCGGAAATCATCATTCTGGGCGCCACCACTCAGGGCAAAGATCTGGCGGCCCGGCTTTCGGCCCGGCTCAATGCCCCCCTGGCCATGGATTGCGTTCGTATCCGCATAGAGGGGCAAACGCTTCTGGCCACCCGTCCGGTTTACGGCGGAAAAATTCATGCCGAGGTCGCACTGAAGGGCGAACCGAAAATTGCGGTGATCCGTCCCAACGCCATGGCGGCGGTTGCCGCACAAGGCACCGGAACCATTGAAAAATTTCAGCCGGAAATCGGGTCCTCCGCTTTCAAGGTCATTGAAAAGAAGCTGGCATCCGGAAAGATCGACCTGACCGAGGCCGACGCGATCGTTTCCGGCGGACGGGGGATGAACGGAGCGGACTTCTCCATCCTCGAAGAGCTGGCCTCGGTTCTCGGCGGGGCGGTCGGCGCTTCCCGATCGGCCGTGGATGAGGGGTGGCGGCCCCATGCGGACCAGGTGGGCCAGACCGGAAAGACCGTTTCCCCGAATCTTTATATCGCATGCGGCATCTCCGGCGCGGTTCAGCATCTGGCCGGAATGTCTTCATCCAAAGTCATTGCGGCCATCAACAAGGATCCGGAAGCTGCGATTTTTTCCAGAGCCGATTATGGAATTGTGGGCGATCTGTTTGAGCTGGTGCCCCTGATTACCGAAGAAATTAAACGCCTCAAAGGATAGTCCGCAAAACAGCTCGAACAGCTTTTCAAGGGCCGCCTGAGAAATCGGGCGGCCCTTGAATTTCTTGGCCTTGCGGCGCTCTTTGCCTTTGATTTTATTTCACTGTCGCGAAGGCCCGGGTTTTGACTTTTCGACAGGTTGCTGATAGGGAATTCTGTATTTCAAATCATGAATCAGGGTCGTCAACCCGGCAAAAAGGACTCGAAATGCGTGTTCATATAATCAACCTGGGGTGCGCCAGAAATCTGGTCGACGGCGAGATGATGTCGGGCATTCTGAGGCAGAACGGATGTACCATGGTCGATACGCCCTCACAGGCCGATGCCATCGTGGTGAACACCTGCAGCTTCATCCAGTCGGCGGCCGACGAGTCCATCGACGCCATCCTGGAAATGGCCCGCTGCAAGGCCGAGGGCGACTGCAAACGGCTGGTCGTCGCCGGATGTCTTCCGGAGCGTTACCGGGAAGAGATTGTCGGCGCCCTGCCGGAAGTGGATGTGTTTCTGGGAACCGGCGCCTATGATCAGATCCTCGAAGCGGTCCGGACCCTGCCGCCCGGCACATGCCGGCTTCCCCCGGCGGGCTGGAATCCGCTCTGGCGATCCATGCCCTTACGCATGCTCAGCGTTCCGCATCTGGCCTATCTGAAAATCGCCGAGGGCTGCAACCGCCGCTGCACCTACTGCATTATTCCGAAGCTCCGGGGCGATCTTCGAAGCCGGCCTTTGCCGGACGTTATGTCGGAGGCCCGCTTTTTGATCGAATCCGGCGCAAAGGAGCTTGTGCTGGTGGCCCAGGACACCACCAGCTACGGGAGGGATTTCTCCGCTGGTGTTTCTCTGGCGGAGCTGCTCGATGCGCTGGCCGCCCTTTCGGCCGATATCTGGATCCGCGTTCTGTACGGGCATCCGGAAAGTCTGGATGCGGCCGCTGTGGGCGCCATCGCCCGTCATCCCAATGTCTGCTCCTATTTCGACCTTCCGATTCAACACGCCTCCGATCCGGTGCTCAAACGCATGGGAAGGCCCGGTTCACAGCGGGATCTTCGCCGGCTTTTTGACATGATCCGTTCAACCGTTCCCGATGCAACGCTTCGAACCACGGTGATGACCGGATTTCCCGGTGAAACCGAGGAAGATTTTCAAACCCTTCTGAATTTTATCTCGGAAATCCGCTTCGATCACTTGGGCGCATTTGTCTATTCGGACTCCGAAGACCTGCCCGCCCACCGACTTTCTCAACCGGTTTCCAGACAAGCGGCAAATAAACGCTACAGAGCGCTGATGACCCGGCAGATGCAAATCGCTTCGGAAATCAACGCCGCTCATATCGGGCAAACACGGACAGTACTCGTCGAGGAGATGCCCGAACCGGGACTCTATGCCGGTCGCACGGTTTTTCAGGCGCCCGAGGTGGACGGAATCACCTATGTCCGGGCAAACAACCTGGCCATCGGCGAATTTGCGGCGGTCCGGATTATCGATGCCATGGAATACGACCTGATAGGAGAATGTATATGAACGACCTCAAATACCGGCTTTTTGCATCGGTTTCGAACGATCTTCAGGCCGTTGAATCCGCCCTTCACGAAAACCTGAATCCCTTTCTGGATATCGTTTCCAAGGTGGCCGAGCACATCCTTTTCAGCGGAGGCAAGCGGCTCCGCCCTCTGCTGATGATTCTGTGCGCAAGGCTCTGCGGGTATTCCGGCAGGTACGACAAAACCCTTTCCACGGTATTTGAATATCTGCATGCCGCCACCCTGCTGCATGACGACATTGTCGACGGCGCCGACCTTCGCCGGGGAAAGCCGGTTGCACATGCGATCTGGGGAAGCGCGGCGGCCGTGCTGGTCGGCGACTTTCTGCTGGCCCGCTGTCTGACCATCGCCGCTGAAACGGAAAACCCCGATGTGGTCCGGGTGATCGCGGAAATTACGGAAAACATGAGCCAGGGAGAAATTCACCAGCTGGTGAAAAAGCGGGACCTGAACCTGTCCGAATCCGAATACCTCGAAGTGATCCGAAGAAAGACCGCGGTTCTCATTCAGGGCGCCTGTCGAATAGGGGCCCTGATCGCAAACGCCCCGGCACACCGGTGCCAGGCGCTTGCCGATTACGGACTGAGCATCGGCATCGCTTTTCAGATGGCCGACGACCTTCTGGATTATGTTGCAGACTCCAAAGATCTGGGCAAAAATGTCGGCGCGGATCTTCGGGAGGGAAAACTGACGCTCCCGGTCATTTTCGCCCTGAAACAGGCCGACGTCCCGGACCGGGCGGAGATGAAACGGATACTTCAAGCCGATTCGATCAGCGATAAGGACTTCGAATCATTCAAAGATTTCCTTCACAAATACAAAGGGATAAGCTATACAAAAGAATTAGCGAACCGGCACGTTCAAAATGCGAAATCGTTCCTGTCCGTTTTTGAGCCGTCGGAAACCCGGCAGCTGTTGATGGAAATCGCCGATTACGCTCTGGCCCGCAAGGAATAGCCGAGACCAACTGTTTCACGCACTTTTTCGGCAGGTTTCTGAAGTTCTGTTCCGGTCAAAATTCAAACGCTGTTCATTCGGCGATCGTTCATATTGAAATGTCCATCCTCGAATGGACTGCGGAGGAAAAGATGATTTCACCGATTGTTTTTCTGTCGACCCGCTTTCTGGAACGCGCCCTCGTAGTGCTGATAATTCTGCTGGCATGCTTTGTTCCGATGGATGCTCAGGCGGTTCCACTGAATATAGATGCGGTCGGCTCAGCTCAGGTTGTTGGAAAGGATGCATCCGCCGCCAGAACGCAGGCCATCTCCCAGGCATTGAATACAGCCGTCTCCCAGGCGCTTTTAGAACTGCTGCCCCTTGAAAACAGGGTCAAAAACTTTCAAGCCATCAATGAAACCATCTATAATCGTCTTGAAACCTATGTTCAGCAATACAAGGTGCTGGCGGAATATTCAGAGGAAAAGACCTACCGGGTGATGGTTCAGGCCACAATCGATGTCGACAGGCTGAGCGCCGATGTTTCGACCGCAGGTGCCCGGCCGGCCCAAACCCAATTGCCGCGCCTGGTTTTTTTCATATCCCAGAACAGCCTTCAGGAACCGGTTGCCCGATACGGATGGCAGGCGGAGGGCGGGTTCCAATTGACTGCCGCCGAAAGGGCATTGAGAGAGCAAATGGAAAAAGATGCCTTCCCGGCGGTATCATTTCAGGAACTTGCCGCTTACATGATACAGCAAAATTCCGCATCCGGCCCATCGATCTCTTCGAATGACGCCGTGGCCGCGGGCAGGGATTTAAAAGCCGACATCGTCATCATCGGAAATGCAACCGTATCCATAGCGCCGCGCACCATGGGCGAATCCATTCAGACCTGCGAGGCGGAGTTCCGGGTTCAGGCCTTTCGAGTCGATACCGGGGAATCCATCGGCAATTTCGCACAAAATCAGGTGATTGCGGACAAGGAGGAATCCGCCGGCATCACCCGTGCCCTCAACGCCGCCGCTGCACTTCTCGGAAAGGACCTCGAAGAACAACTGACAGCGGCGTGGCGCCCGGCCGAGGAACAACCCAAATTCATTGAACTCCTGGTTGAAGGGGATTCCTTCATGTCCCGGTTTGTCAAATTCAGGCAAGCCCTCGGCCGGATTGCAGGCATTGGCAATATTCAAATTCAGGAAATGCGGGTCGGTTCGGCGAATCTGATTGTGGAATTTGCCGAAGGGCCGCAATCACTGGCCAATGCCCTGCTTTTAAATCCGTTTGACGACTTCGGTCTGAAGATCGACGCGTCAGCGCCGGACATGCTCAAAATTCAGCTGGTGTCAGCTGACTCAATCCAGAAGACGAATTCTCCATGATCGGGTGACCTGAGTGGCCAATTTAAAACTGAATCTTCCCAATGCGCTGACCCTGTTACGGATATTTCTGACGCCGCTTTTCGTGATATTCATGCTCGAGCATCAAAAGGGGTTGAGTCTGCTGATATTTGTTCTGGCCGCCGTCAGCGACGCCCTGGACGGCCTGCTGGCAAGACTGCTCAATCAGCGCACCGTTCTGGGCTCCTACCTGGACCCCATCGCGGATAAACTCCTTCTGATGAGCTCCTTTGTCTGCCTCGGGGTGCTGGAAATGCTGCCGGTCTGGCTGCCGGTCGTGGTGATCAGCCGGGACATTCTGATCATCCTGGGACTTCTGCTGTTCACCTTCGAGTCCGTTTCCTTTGAGATTCGGCCCAGCGGGATCAGCAAGATCACGACCTTCCTTCAGCTCATGACGGTTCTGCTGGTCCTGTTGGAAGGCGGCATATTTATTCAGCGGGTCCTGCCCGCGCTGTACTGGACAACGGCATTGTTTACCCTGGCATCCGGGGTGCATTACAGCTACAGAGGTCTGAAAATATACCAGCAGGCATCGGAAAACCGGTAAATGAACCCGGAACGGATTTTACGAAAGAAAACGCCGCGGCAATCACCTCGACATGGAAAGCCTTTCCGTCAGCCGTCATTTCGCGGGTTCATTTTTCTTGACAGGTTTTCCGATCAATGCTACCTGTAAATTCGTCAATTACAGGCACGTAGCTCAGGGGGAGAGCGCTACCCTGACACGGTAGAAGTCGTTGGTTCAAATCCAATCGTGCCTACCAATAAAAACAAGGGGTTACGG
>Ga0265294_10000408_pt1 | contig 57754 bp, 44 predicted proteins | sample MunlanPumphouse3_FD_192504 | JGI IMG/M metagenome (GOLD analysis project Ga0265294, IMG submission 192504) | Groundwater microbial communities from a municipal landfill in Southern Ontario, Canada - Pumphouse #3 | ecosystem: Environmental > Aquatic > Deep subsurface > Groundwater | place... | reverse complement strand
CTCTAGTTGATACTCTAGTTGATACTCTAGTTGATACTCTAGTTGATACTCTAGTTGATACTCTAGTTGATACTCTAGTTGATACTCTAGTTGATACTCTAGTTGATACTCTAGTTGATACTCTAGTTGATACTCTAGTTGATACTCTGAGTACAACCTAAGTCAAGAAAACTAATAAGTCAAGCCTGTGATCTTATCCCGAACCGCATTGCCACAAAAGCCATAGGGATTGAGGCCGCCTTGTTCTTCGATGGGGGTCGCGGGAGAGCCATCTGCCCAGGGAGGGTGAATAGTAGCGGTAGCCGTAGTAGACGAGGTCGGTTTCGTTGTCGGTGTATTTGGTGGAGAACTGGAAGGGGTTGACCTTTGCCATATCTCCCACCGAGCAGAATACTTCCCCAAAGGGCCCGTACTCATATTTGGCCGAGATGATCCCATTTGTGGCATTGACCAGCCCCATCACGTTCCCATTGAGATCATACCTCGGGAAATGGACTCTGCCGCTTCCTGCATTCACCATCAGCAGACCTCCGACTCCCCCGGCTCCCTGCATGCTACCACTGGCATCCAATCCCCACGTATACGCGCGCACCAGAGATTTATTACCATCCGAAGCTGTAGCCTGATCAGTCACCTGATATTTCGGGCGTTTCGAGTTTATATGGGCTTCCACCATTTATACAAATATTCCACCGAGCATTGTGGATGATTTTTGAGGGGATGCAAGCGTTTTAACCGCAGATTACGCAGATGAACGCAGATTTTTTTTAAATGAGAAGTTCAGGTTGTGAAGTACCGCCCTTCAGGCGGAGCACGGGGGGGCGCTTCGATCCGTAGGTACGTCTCCCTGCGGGAGCCGCACCTACGGTTATGCACATTCGCCTCTCCGAGGCGTGTGCCCTCCGGGCACGGAATAAATGGGCACGAAGACAGATGGGCGTGTAGACAGATGGACACGAGGGCAGCCCTAAGTGTAGGCCTTCGTTTGGTGCGGGAAGGTGATGGGCGTGTAGACCGACGGACACGAAGGCAGCCGGGCATGGAGAACCTCTGGGCACGAATCCCGATAGGGAAAAGTTCCAAGCTATGAGATGGGGGATGCTGTGCATACCTCAAGAATGCTGCACCCCGAGAGGGGTGCAGTAGGAAAACGAGTTACACCGGTGAGGACACAAAACGCTTCCGCATACTACAAGAATGCGCTCCTGGTGGATGCGAGGGAAAACGATTTAACCGCAGATGAGGAGTTATTAACCGCAGATGACGCAGATTTGCACAGATTTTTTGAAGGGATAATCGGATGCGCCTCCGGTGGGTGCGTGTCTAAATTATTCTGAAAAGATAACTTGCAAATTCGCTCCACGTTCACTATATATACAGCATATTTCTTATCAAGACGCATCCTGTTCCATCAAAAAACGGAGAAATCGTTATGAAAAAAAATATAAATCTGTACTCCTTGAGCGCTCTCAAATTAGGTCTCATGACCGTCATTGCCTTAGCCTTCCTGCTGGGTGTAAATCAATCGCGAGCTGCCGTGGGCGATATTTTCACCGATTACAACTTCAAATACACCGTTCTGAGCGAAGAGGGAACGGTCGGCACCGTCTCGGTGGCAAAACAATCGACTGCTATCCCCTCCGGAGCGGTAGTGATTCCCGACGCAGTCAACCAAGGCCCGGTGACCTATAGCGTGACCGACATCGGGAATTCCGCGTTCCAAAATTGCAGGAGCCTGACGAGTGCTGTGATGGGCAGTGGTGTCACCAGCATTGGAGGTCTTGCGTTCTACGATTGCAGCGCTCTGACCGACATTATGATTCCCGATAGCGTCACCAGCATCGGAAATCATACGTTCCATAATTGCAGCAGCCTGACGAGTATCACGATTCCCGATAGCGTTACCAGCATCGGATATGGTGCGTTCTACGAATGCACCGGTTTGACCGACATTACGATTCCCGATAGCGTCACCAGCATTGAAACTCGGACGTTCCTCGGTTGCAGGAGCCTGATGAGTGCTGTGATAGGCAGTGGTGTCACCAGCATTGGAGGTTATGCGTTCTACGGTTGCACTGGTCTGACCTACATTACGATTTCCGATAGCGTCACCAGCATCGGAAATCATACGTTTCATAATTGCAGCAGCCTGACCAGTGTGGTGATAGGCAGTGGTGTCACCAGCATTGGAGGTTATGCGTTCTACGGTTGCAGCAGCCTGGTCAGCGTCAATCTTCCCGAGGACGTGAACTACATCGGATATGATGCGTTCAACGGTTGCAACAATCTGGAGTCGGCTTATTTCAAGGGCGATGCTCCGGAACTTGGGGAAGAGGTCTTTGACAGCGACCCTATTCTTTATTATAGCGCGGGAGCCTCCGGCTGGACGACACCTACCTGGAACGGCTACCGCACGGCGACCTGGGTTCCCGAAGAACCGCCGGTTATGAACTTCGAGGTGAAGGAGGGCAAGCTTATCTTGACCTTTAGCGGTGGCAACCTTGAAGCCAGCAGCGACCTCATTCTCTGGAGTCCGGTAGAGGGTGCACTTGGGGGTAAATACGAAGTGGAACTCCCCGCGACAGGCAAATTGTTCTACCGCGTAGCCCGATAGATTTTCACTTAACAGGGATGCGACCCCTCCGGGTGCGTGGGTGCCTGTTGCACAACGTTTACTGCCCGTCGGAGAGAGCGTATCTAAATAATTCTAAAAAAATAACTTGCAAATTCATCCCACGTTCACTATGTTGAGGCTGAATTCATATTTAAGCGCCCCTTATCCAACTCAAATCGGAGTTCATTATGAAAAAGAAAATTGTTCAGCGTTCTCAGAACGCTTTTAAATGGGGTCTTATGACCGCCGTCATTGCCTTGGCATTCCTGCTGAGCGCAAATCAAACAAGAGCTGCCGTGGGCGATATTTTCACCGATGGCAATTTCAAATACACCGTTCTAGTGGAAGATGGATGGTACCGCACCGTCTCGGTGGCTCAGATATCGATGAATGTTCCCTACGGATCCGTAGAGATTCCTTCCGCTGTCCTCCGCGGCACGGATGCCTATATCGTCACCCATATTGAGATGTGGGGTTTTTCCGGTAACAGCATGCTGACCGACATTACGATTCCCGATAGCGTGACCGACATTGGAAGTGAAGCGTTCACCGGTTGCAGCAGCCTCTCCAGTATTGCGATTCCCGATAGCGTCACCAACATCGGAAATGGTGCATTCGATGGATGCGAACAGTTGCCTCCCATCCTATTTAGCACCGGAGGCAAAATACTGGCTCGCTACTCCACCTCAAATACAGCTACGGAATATTCTATTCCGGAATCGGTCACTTATATTGCGGGTGGAGCGTTCTCAGGTTGTGGCAGCCTAACCGACCTCTGGCTTCCCGATGGTTTGACCAGCCTCGGATCTTCTGCGTTCTATGGTTGCACCGGCCTGACCAGCGTCAATATTCCCGATAGCGTGACCGACATTGGAAGTGAAGCGTTCTCAGGTTGCGGCAGCCTAACCGACCTCTGGCTTCCCGATGGTTTGACCAGCCTCGGATCTTCTGCGTTCTATGGTTGCACCGGCCTGACCAGCGTCAGTATTCCCGATAGCGTGACCAACATTGGAAGTGAAGCGTTCTCAGGTTGCAGTGGCCTGAACAACATCTCGATTCCCGATGGAGTGATCCAAATTGGAGCCGGAGCGTTTGAGGGTTGTGTACAGCTGCCTCCCATCCTATTTAGCACCGGAGGCAAGACACTGGCTCGCTACTCCACTTCAAATACAGATAAGGAATTTTTTATTCCGGAATCGGTCACTTATATTGCGGGTGGAGCGTTCTCCGGTTGCGGCAGCCTGACTGACATTTGGCTTCCCGATGGTATCACCGACATCGGATATGGAGCGTTCTATGGTTGCAGCAGCCTCTCCAGCATCACGATTCCCGATAGCGTCACGCAAATAGGAAGTGAAACATTTTACGGTTGCAGCAGCCTGACGGATTTGGTGATTGGCAATGGCGTGACCGGCATTGGCGATTATGCGTTCAGCGGTTGCGGCAATCTGACCGACATCACGATTCCCAATAGCGTGCGCGTCATCGGAAATAGAGCATTCAGCGGTTGCAGCAGCCTGACGGATTTGGAGATCGGCACTGGCGTGATTGGCATCGGTGCTTATGCGTTCTATCGATGCGAGAGTCTGAAGAGCGTAACGATTCCCGAGGGCGTGCTCCTCATCGGAGAACGAGCGTTCTCCGGTTGCAGTGGTCTGACCGACATCGCGATTCCCGATGGAGTGATCCACATTGGAGTTCGAGCGTTCGATGGTTGTGAACAGCTGCCTCCCATCCTGTTGAGCACCGGAGGCGGAATACTGGCTGGCTACTCTACCTCAAATACGGCTGAGGAATATTCTATTCCGGATACGGTCACTTATATTGCGAGTAGCGCGTTCTACGATTGCAGCGCTCTGACCGACATTACGATTCCCGATAGCGTGAACCGCATAGGAAGTGGAGCGTTCAGTTATTGCACCGGCCTGGCGAGCATCCATATTCCTGATGGAGTGACCGACATTAGGGATAATTTGTTCTACGGTTGCACCGGCCTGTCGAGCGTCCACATTCCCGATGGCGTGACTGGCATTGGGGATTATGCGTTCTATCGATGCGAGAGTCTGAAGAGCGTAACGATTCCCGATGGCGTGCTCCTCGTCGGAGAACGAGCGTTCTCCGGTTGCAGTGGTCTGACCGACATTGCGATACCCGATAGCGTTACCCACATTGGAGGATCTGCGTTCTACGGTTGCAGCAGCCTGGCGAGCGTCCATATCCCCGGTGGAGTGACCGATATTTGGGATTTTTCGTTCTTCAGTTGCGACAGCCTGAGCGACATTACGATTTCCGGTAACGTGAGCAGCATCGGGTTTTATGCATTCGGATTTTGCAGCAGCCTGGTCAGCGTCAATCTTCCCGAGGACGTGAACTACATCGGATATGATGCGTTCAACGGTTGCAACAATCTGGAGTCGGTTTATTTCAAGGGCGATGCTCCGAATCTGGAAGGAGAGGCCTTTACCAGCGACCCGATTCTTTATTACATTGAGGGAGCTTCCGGCTGGACAACGCCTACCTGGAATGGGTACCGCACGGCGACGTGGAAACCCTCGGACGGGCCGTTATTGAGCTTTGAGGAGATAGGGGGTACACTCGTCCTGACCTACAGCGGTGGCAGCCTCCAAGCCAGCAGTGACCTTACTCACTGGAACCCGGTAGAGGGTGCCCTTGGGGGTATATACGAAGTGGAACTCCCCGCGACAGGCAAGACGTTCTACCGTGTAGTCCAATAGAGTCTCAATCAACAGGGATGCATTCTCATAGCCCGGGGTCTTTTGACTCCGGGCTACCATCCACGAGAGACCACGCACGACCTTGCAGGGGGTGTATGCAAGGTTTTAAGAAATTACTTGAAAATTCACCCCACTTTCACTATATGTAAAATATGTTTCTTATCCCGACGCTCCTTGGTCCATCTCAAAACAGAAAAAATCTTATGAAAAAGAATTTAGTTCAGCGTTCTCAGAATGCTCTTAAATTAGGTTTTATGACCGTCATTGCCTTAGCTTTCCTGCTGAGTGCAAATCAATCACGAGCTGCCGTGGGCGATACTTTCACCGATGACAACTTTACATACACAGTCCTGACGGAAGAAGGAACGGCCGGCACCGTTTCGGTGGCAAAACAATCGAATACTGTTCCCTCCGGAGCGGTAACGATTCCCGACACTGTCAACCAAGGCTCGGTGACCTATAGCGTGACCGATATCGGGATGTACGCGTTCTACGGATGCAGCAGTCTGACAAGTGTGACGATTCCGGATAGCGTGACCAGCATTGGAGACAGGGCGTTCTGGGAATGCAGCGGCCTGAAAAGTATCACGATTCCCGATAGCGTGACCAGCATTGGAGACAGGGCGTTCTGGGAATGCAGCGGCCTGAAAAGTATCACGATTCCCGATAGCGTGACCAGCATTGGAGACAGGGCGTTTGAGGAGTGTGATCAATTGCCTCCCATCCTTTTTAGCACCGGGAGGAAGATACTGGTTCGTTACTCCGATACTCTTGCAGCTACGGAGTATTCTATTCCGAATACAGTAACCTATATTGCAGGTAGTGCGTTCTACAATTGCGACAGCCTTGTCAGCGTCAACATTCCGGATAGCGTCATCAGACTTGGGGAATATGCGTTCGCGGAATGCAGCAGCCTGACCAGCATCACCATTCCGGATAGCGTCACCCATATCGGGGATTATGTGTTCTATGTCTGCAGCAGCCTGAAGAGTGCTGTGATAGGCGATGGGGTGACCGACATCGGAGATGGCGCGTTCTTTTATTGCAGCAGCCTGACGAGTTTGGTTATGGGCGAAAGTGTGACCCGCATTGGATATAATGCATTCTCCTATTGCAGTGCTCTGACCGATATTACGTTTCCCAATAGCGTGACCGATATCGGGATGTACGCGTTCGCCAGTTGCAGCAGCCTCACCAGTATCACGATTCCCGATAGCGTGACCAGCATCGGAGACGGGGCGTTTATTTATTGTAGCTCTCTGACCAGCGTTTTAATTCCCGATAACGTGACCGACATCGGATATAGAGCGTTTGATGGTTGTGAACAGTTGCCTCTCATTCTTTTTAGCACCGGAAAGAAGATACTGATTCGTTACTCCGATACTCTTGCAGCTACGGAGTATTCTATTCCGGATACGGTCACCTATATTGCGAGCGGCGCATTCCAGTATTGCATCAACCTGACCAGCATCACGACCCCATCTGGCCTGACCAAAATAGGAGATAATGCGTTCTCCAATTGCAGCGGCTTGACCAGCATTACGATTCCCTATGGAGTGAACTCTATTGGCTACAGTGCATTCTCCAATTGCAGAGCTCTGACCGGCGTTACAATTCCCGACAGCGTGACCGAGATTGGTATGTATGCGTTTGCGGGTTGCACCGGCCTGAAGGGTGTTACGATTTCTGCCGGCATAACCAGCCTCGCAGAGAATGTGTTCGCCAGTTGCAGCAGCCTCGAGGGGATTACGATTCCCGATAGTGTCACCAGCATTGGAAGTGGTGTATTCATCGGTTGCAGTAGCCTGGCGAGTATTATGATACCCGATAGTGTGACCGGCCTCGGGGGATATGCATTCTCTGATTGCAGTGCTCTGACCGGCGTTACAATTCCAGACAGCGTGACCGACCTCGGGGAATATGCATTCTCTGATTGCAGTGCTCTGACCGGCGTTACAATTCCAGACAGCGTGACCGACCTCGGGGAATATGCGTTCGTAGGTTGCAGCAAGTTGACAAGTGTGCTGATAGGCAATGGCGTGACCTCTATTGAGGATGGTTTGTTCCAAAATTGCACCAGCCTGACCAGTGTCACCATTCCGGACAGCGTGACCCACATTCGGGATAGGGTGTTCCGTAATTGCAGCAATTTGACGAGTATCACGATTCCCGCTAACGTGATCCACATTGGAGATTATGCGTTCGAAAAATGCACCAACCTGACGAGTATCGTGATTCCCGATGGTGTCTCCAGTATCGAATACGGAGCGTTCGAGGGATGTGAACAGCTGCCTCCCATCCTATTCAGCACCGGAGGCGGAATACTGGCTCGTTATTCCAAAACAAATGTAGCTACGGAGTATTCTATTCCGAATACGGTCACCTATATTGCAAGTGGTGCGTTCCAAAATTGCAGCAATTTGACGAGTATCACGATTCCCAATGGAGTCACCCAAATTGGAAAAAATGCGTTCGAAAAATGCACCAAACTGACGAGCATAACGATTCCCAATAAAGTGACCGCCATCGAGGACTACACGTTCAAAGATTGCGGCAGCATGTCCGGCATCACGATTCCCAGCAGCGTGATCAGGATTGGGGACGGTGCGTTCCAAAATTGCAGTAGTCTCATCATCGTCAAGATTCCCGATGGTGTGACCGCCATCGAGGACTACACGTTCTACAATTGCAGCAGCTTGATCAGCGTCAACATCCCGAGGAGTGTCACCCGTATCTATAGTTATTCGTTCTTCGGTTGCAGCAGTCTTCCCAATATTAATATTCCCAATAGTGTGAGCAACATAGATTACTATGCGTTCGCCGGTTGTAGCAGCTTTACCAGTTTCACGATTCCCAATAGTGTGACCGGCATCGCATATGGTACATTCTCTGATTGCAGCGGCTTGACGAGTATTACGATTCCCAATAGCGTCACCCGAATTGAAGGTAATGTATTTGCCGGCTGCAGCAGCCTCACCAGTATTACGATTCCCGATGGCGTGACCTATCTTGGAGATTCTGCGTTCAGAAATTGCAGCAGCCTGACGAAAGTAGTGATTGGTAATGGGGTTGAGGATATCCCGAGTGGTTTCCAGAGTGACGGAGAATACCATGGATGCTTTAGCGGCTGTACAAATCTGCAGAATGTAGTGATTGGCAACAGCGTGACCCACATAGGAAGCTATGCGTTTGCCGGTTGCAGCAGCCTCACCAGTATCACGATTCCGGCCAGTGTCACCCATATCTCTGACGCTGCTATTTTGGGAACCTCATTGTCTGCATTACGCTTCATGGGTGAACCTCCTCATCTGGAATTAAATCTCGGAACGCCACTACCGGATAATTTAACACTTTACTACATAGAAGGCACTCCCGGCTGGGTACCCCTCTCATGGGGTGGCTTAAGGATGGCTACCTGGCTCCCTGATCCCTGGATTGTGGGGCAGCCGCTTGATCAATCGGTCGCTGCGGGTGCAGAGGTCACCTTCAGAGTTGATGTCAATGCTTCGGATCCTCTCTATCAGTGGGTTAAGGATGGAACGGCCATCGAAGGAGCTAGAGCAGCAAGCTACACCATTCAAGGGGCCAAAGTCAGTGATTCGGGTCGCTACAGTTTGCGAGTCACTACCGAATCGGGCAGCGTGACCAGCCGTGAGGCCATCCTGACGGTGAACATGGGTACCCCTACACTGGTTTGGCAGAACCCCCAACCGATCGTTTATGGCACCGCGCTGAGCGAGACGGAACTGAACGCGACAACGGATATGCCGGGCGCTTTCATGTACCAGCCGTGGATCGGGACCCAACTGCCTGTGGGTACCCACATCCTGGGGGTGACCTTTTTGCCGTTGGACGCGATCAACTATGGCATGGGCTTCTCGACCGCCATTCTCACCGTGGAAAAGGCGACTCCCGAGATTACCTGGCTGACCCCGGCGGCGATCAGTTACGGCACCGCACTGAATGGGAACCAGTTGAATGCGTCTGCGGATGTGGAAGGCGTGGCCGTCTATTCACCGGGACCTGGAACTCTCTTAAAAGTCGGGACGCATACGCTGTCGGTCACGTTTACGCCTGAGGATACCGATAATTACAACGAGGCAAGCGCGCAGGTTGAGTTAGTCGTGAATGAGGAGAGCGAACCGCCGGCACTGAGCTTTGAAGTGAAGGATGGCAAGCTCATCCTGACTTACAGCGGCGGCAACCTCCAAGCCAGCAGCGACCTCATTCTCTGGACCCCGGTAGAGGATGCCCTAGGGGGTAAATACGAAGTGGTTCTTCCCGTGACAGGCAAATTGTTCTACCGCGTAGCCCAATAGATTCTCAATCAAAACCCTACGACCTCAAGAGGGGTGGTGTAAGAAGTACCGCCCTTCAGGCGGAGTATGTGGGGGCACTTCGATCCATAGGTACGTCTCCCTGCGGGAGCCGCACCTACGGTTATGCACATTCGCCTCTCCGAGGCGTGCGCCCTCCGGGCACGAAGACAGATGGGCATGTAGACCGACGGGCACGAAGACAGCCGGGCACGAAGACAGCCGGGCAAGGAGAACCTCTGGGCACGAATCCCGACAGGGAAAAGTCCCGGGTTATGAGATGGGTATGCTCCGCATACCTCGGACTTGCTGCACCCCGACGGGGTGCAGAAGGGAGGTTTACAAGTTTCGCGAGTGTGAGTTGAGTGGAAAGCGTATTGCCTCAAAAATAGAGCGTACCGAAGAGGGAAAGAGGAATTTGGGTCCATTTTTAAGATTTTTACTTGATCAGAAGGGGGATTTTGCATAGGCTGAACTCGAAGTTTCGTTTAGATCTAAACTAACAGCTTAAGATTATGAGTAATAATAATAACAAGATGCCAGACTATCTGGCCAGTGCACAGCCGAATCCCAAATCGGGTCGTGCTGCATGGAGTAAAAACATAGCCCCGGGATATGCGGGCGTCATGTTGTGGTTCACGTTCTGGTTTGGCTTAACCGGTTGTTGTAATGGCGGAGCGGCTGGAGTCTTCGCTCATGGCTATATGATCCCCATTCTGGGTTTGGCCCTGGCATCATTGGTATGCTTTGTCTTCTATTATGCCGTACTCGGTGTTATGGGTATGCGTACCGGATTGCCGCTTTACATCGTAGGTACATCCACCTTTGGAGCCAAGGGTGGATTTTTCTTGCCCGGATTGCTCATGGGTCTTCTGCAATTCGGTTGGTTGGCCGTCAACATTTATTGGTCAAGCAAAGCTGTCATGGCCTTCTTTGGTGCTGATGCTTCACCCGTTCTCGAAAAAGGTGTGATGATTGGATGGGGTGTCGTGGCTGCATTGCTGGGCCTGGGCGGTATCAATAAAGTGGGCAAAGTGGTAGGCAAATTCCATTGGATTCCCATTATCTCCCTGATCATTCTGGCGGGTGTTTCTCTGCCGTATGTTAAAGACTTTGATCCCAAGGCGATGATTGCTCTTCATCAGAGCTTGAATCCGTCGATCGGACCTGCTGTGGCAGCCAGTGCGATTATTTTCGGGATCATGACCTATGTGATCGGTTTCTTCGCCACGGCCGGTGCCGCGGGTGTCGATTTCGGTACGGCAGCTCGTGATAAACGCGATGTCTTCATGGGAGGTATCGTAGGTATCTTTGCATCCATGGTGTTTGCCGGTGGTCTGGCCTCGCTTGTCGTCGCCGGAGCTTATGGCAACCCTGCCGTTGTAGAAAAACTTAAAGAACTTGCTACTACGGATGCCAATACTCTGGGTGAATTGTGCAATATGTCTTTTGCGCTAATCAAGATCCTCCTGGGCACGACCTTTGGTAAATGGGTCTGCTTGCTTCTGGCTATTGCGGCGTTCCCCTCTGCCTGCTTCAGCTCACTCATTGCTGCCAACAGCATCAAGACGACTCTGCCCAAGGTGCCTCCGTTCATCTCGGTGGGTATCGGTGCGGCAATCGCCATTTTACTGGCTCTCTTCGGCGTTGCGAAAGACCTGGGTAGTGTATTCGGCGTGATCGGCGCCTCCTTTGGTCCTGTGTGCGGAGCCATGGCAGTGGATTATCTCATGGCCGGCAAACGTTGGGCGGGTCCCCGCGTCGGTTTCAATCCTCCGGGCTGGATGGCTTGGGGCTTAGGCTTCATCGTCGGTATTCTCCCGAACTTCGGTTGCGCGATTCCGGCAGCTCCCTTCTGGGCGATGATCGTCGGCGGCGTGGTTTATTACCTCGGTTCCAAGTTCGGCTTGGAGAGCAAGGTGCTCCCCTATGCTGCGGCTGATAATCAGGCCAAGGACGAATAGTCTCCGGCAGAAATTGATTTGAATTGAATCAAAACAAGGGGCAGATGCTTGAAACTTCTGCCCCGTTTTTATAGACACGGTGAGTCAGCCCTATAAAATCGCGACCTTGCTCTATTGCTTTGACGAGTCGGACCGGGTGCTCCTCCTGCGCCGCAACTTCGAGCCCAATCTGGGGCTCTGGAGTCCCTGCGGGGGCAAGCTCAAAACCGATACGGGCGAGAGTCCCTACGACTGCGCGGTGCGGGAGCTCAAAGAAGAGACCGGCATGGAAGCCGATACGGAGGATCTGCACCTGACCGGGGTGATTAGCGAGCAGGGCCTGGAGGGCCAACCGCATTGGCTGATGTTTTTATTCGAGGTGAAGAAGCGCTTCCGTGAGGCGCCGCCGGTTCACCCGGAAGGCGAGTTCGCTTTTTTCACCCGTGCACAGATGGAGGAGCTCCTCATGCCGCAGACCGATTGGGATTACATCTGGCCGCTTTTCTGGAAGTATCGCTCGGGCTTTTTTTCGGCCAGGTGCCGGATGCTTCAGGGCGGTAAATTCGAGTGGAAAGTAGAGGAGGATTGGCTTCCGGCGCCGGAGTAAGCGGCGAATTTCCAAACCGGAAAAACTTTGTGCATAACGATTTGGCAAAACGCACGTTATCATGTATCTTTCTATGGCGTTTTTGCGGAGGTAAAACGCGTTCCAATTAATGATATCCAAGCAATTATTAAAGAAATTAGGTTCTCTGAAGCTGGCGGTAGTGCTGATATCCGTCATCTCCTGCGTATTGATCGCGGCAACTCTGGTCGAAGCTAAGTACTCGACCGAGATGGCCGTGAATCTCATTTACGGCTCCTGGTGGTTCAGCTCGCTGCTTTTTCTCCTGAGCTTGAACGTGATCTCTTCGGCTCTGGTGCGTTATCCCTGGCGCCGCAGCCAGTATGGATTTCTCATGACGCACTCGGGGATCGTCATTATCCTCGTCGGCGCCATTGTGGGGCTCCTGGGCGGCCGCGAGGGCTATATCACCTTGAGTGAGAATGGCGCCGCAGTCGACAGCCTCACGACCGGCCGGGAGGTTTTGCAGATCGGCCGCTCGGGCGAAAAGAGTTACCTCCGAGTCCCTTTGAACCTGGACCGTATCAAGAAGAGTACCGCGCCGATTCGTATTTCCTCGGAGAGCATTCTCCCGCCGGAGACCTTGCAGGCTTCCATCGTCAGCCGCTATGCGCATACGGAAGATCGGACGGTGGTGAGCCAGGGTGAAACGGGCTTTAATCCGGCTCTGGAAATCAGCATCCGGCCGCCGACCGCCGACGAGGTCGACGACATCCGCGAATGGATGGTCAGCAACGACCCCGAGCGGCAGATTCTCCAGATGGGCCCGCTCTTTATCCGCCTGATGAAGGCCGAGACCGAAGAAAGGCTCCAGACGCTGCTCAATCCGCCTCCGGTGAGCGAGACCGGAGGACTCGGCAAACTGAATTTCAAGGTGGAGGGAGTTCCTTTCGAGCTCAATGTCCATCAGTGGCTGGGCAAGGAAATGAAGAGCGAGGATGGAAAAATCACGATTGCGCTCAAGGAGTATTTTGCTGATTTCAGAATGGCTGAAGAGGAGGGTAAACCGGTTTCGGCTTCTGACCAGCCCAATAACCCCGCTATCCGTTATGAAGTGAGCTGGGGCGGAGAGGCCGAGCCCAAAACGGCGGTCGGTTTCGCTTTTGCGGATTACCCGGATTTAGCCATGATGCACGTGGAAGGGGCCGGAGAAAAGGCGGTGGAGGTCCTCTATGATTTTGACCGCTCGATGATGGATGTCGGGATTTTCGCCGAGAACAGCGTCGTCTTCCTGATCGCCGGTCCGGGAGAAAAACTTCACTATGTGGCGCGCAGACCCGGTGAAGAGCGGCATAGCGGCCCGGTGGAGCTCGGGAAGATTTTGCCTCTGGAAGGCTGGAAGATGAATCCGGGCCTGAGCGTGGTTCAGTACCTGCAGAATGCGGAGGTGCGGCAGGTGGTGACACCAGTCCCGCTGGAAGAAGGTTCCGGTTTTTCGCGGCCGGCTCTGGAATTGCAGCTTACCGGCGGCGGACACTCGACCAACGTCGTTATCCAATGGAACCGGCCCTTTGAAGTCATGGCCGGCGCAGTCCCGGAGAACCGTGTGCCGGTGACCCTTCTCTATACTGACGAGAGAATCCCGCTTGGTTTCAAGGTTCAGCTTTTGAAGTTCAATATGCCCACCTTTGAAGGAACGCAGATGCCCGCCTCCTACGAGAGCCTCATCCGCGTGACCGATCAGGAAACGGGCGATGCTTTGGAAAGAAAAGTCTGGATGAATCATCCGATGAGTTACGGCGGGTATCGAATCTCGCAATCGGGTTATTCGCAGGGAATGGGGGCCGCCCGCTCGACCTTACAGCTCCTGGCGGACCCGGGTTCATGGTTGAAGTGGCTCGGTTCCATCCTCTTAATGCTCGGCATCACGGTCATGTATTTCTGGGAGCCGGATAAGAAGAAGAAATCCTCCGAGGGTAACTCGAATAAAGAAACAGACCAAACAACTGCCTAAAATATGAAAAATAGAACGTTTATGGGACTGAAAACCTGGGCGCTCATCGTCTGGGTGTTTCTGGCGGCAATCCAGCAGGGCTCGGGCGCCGTCAGACCGGAGATCCCGGTCGATGTGATGGGGCGTCTCATCTTGCAGGATGGCGGACGCAAAAAACCTTTTGATACCTATTCGCGGGAGAATCTGGTCAAGCTGACCGGCCGGGCCAAATGGATTTCCCCCGAAGGCAAGCGCTGGAGCGCCATCGAAGTGATGACCGATCTGGCTCTGGGAACCAATAACTGGTTGGGAGAAAAGATAATCCGGGTCGGATACATTCCTCTCAAGGAGCAACTGGGGCTGGAGAGGACTGAGAAATTCTTCAGCTATAGCGATATTCGCTCCCGGGCGGAGGTTTCGAGCAAACTGATGGGGATTTTGAATCCGCGCGACGGCTCGACCCCAAGCTCGCGACTGGCCACGGAGGCCCGGAAACTGGTGGGGCAACTCAACCAGCTCGAAAAACTGACTGGTGCGGAGGCTTTTGCCTGGATACCGGTGAGCGGAGGCGGCCGCTGGCTTTATGTGGAAGATGCTCCTCAGACCTATGGTACGCGCGGGCCTGATATCCTGCTCGCCTATAGAGCAATGCAGCAGGCTTATCGTCTGGGTGACGTTCCCGAATTTCAGAAGCAGACCCGTGCCTTCCGTTCCCATCTGGAATCCTTGGGCGGACCGGAGCTCTATCCCAGCAAGCGGATGAAAATGGAGCTCATTTATAACTACGTTCACCCCTTCCGCTGGGCCTGGATCGTTTTCCTTGTCAGCTTTGCTCTGCTTCTCTTTCCGGGCACCAGTTGCCCGCAGGGCCGGAAGCCCGGGCCTTACTGCATAGCTATGTCGCTTTTCGGAACCGCTATCTTGTTGCAGCTTTTCGGGTTTGCCTTGAGGACCCTGATTTCGGGCCGTGCACCGGTGACCAACATGTATGAAGTGCTCATCTTTATGGCGTTGGGCGCGAGCGTGATCGCCTATATTTACGAGATGAAGTATCGGCAGAAGGTGTTAGTGCAGGCCGCCTCGGTGGTGGCTGCTCTGACGCTGATTCTGGCTGATAATCTGCCGGCGGTTTTCGACCCCAGCATCCAGCCTCTGGTACCGGTTTTGCAATCCAATTGGTGGCTGACCGTGCATGTGATCACGATTACGATCGGTTACGGAGCCTTCCTCCTGGCGATGGGAGTCGGCCATATTGCGATGGTACGCTATCTTTTTTATACGACAGACAGGAAAACAATTGATAATCTCACCCGTTTCAATTATCGTACTATGCAGATAGGGGTACTCTTCCTGGCGGCCGGGACACTCCTCGGAGGACTCTGGGCGGAAAAAGCCTGGGGCCGGTTCTGGGGCTGGGATCCTAAGGAGACCTGGGCGCTCATTGCGCTTCTGCTTTACTTGGCGGTATTGCATGCGCGTTATGTACGCTGGATTGGCGGCTTTGGGTTGAATGCGGCCAGTGTTTTGGCGTTCCAGGGAATTGTGATGGCCGGCTACGGTGTGAATTATCTGTTGGGAACCGGTAAGCACAGTTACGGCTTTGGAGTGGGTGGCGAGCTCATCGTCGGGATATTCGTCCTGCTTGAGCTGGTACTCGTTCTCTTGGCGGTGATGCGTCACAGGCAGTGTATAAAACATAGTAAACGAACGCAGACATAGTTTTTAAGTAAGGACTCGTGAAAAAGGAGGAAGTGAGTTAGTTGTGAGTGTTTCAATGAAACGCTTGATGGAGGAATCTGCGGTTAAATTCGGCACCAGCGGCGCACGCGGCCTGGTCTCGGATATGACCGACCGGGTCTGTTATCTTTATACGGTGGGTTTTATCCAGTATCTGGAGAGCCTCGGGCAAATTCGCCCCGGGATGAATACCGGAATCGCCGTTGCCGGAGATTTGCGGCCAAGCTCGCCGCGGATTATGAACGCAGTGATGCGTGCCATCCGGGACCGTGCTTATCGGCCGGTCAATTGCGGCTTTATTCCCTCCCCGGCCGTGGCGCTCTATGGAATCGCCCGTGCGATCCCCTCTATCATGGTCACCGGCAGCCATATACCCGACGATCGCAACGGAATTAAATTCAACCAATGCAACGGGGAGATATTGAAGGACGATGAAGAGGAGATTCTCAGCCAGAAGCTCGAAGTCGATGAATCGCTCTTTGACGAAGATGGCAGCTTCTGCCGGCCTGCCCAGTCCGAGCCTGCGGATGATACGGCTTCGCGCGAATATCAGGAGCGTTTCCTGAATTTCTTCGAACCCAATGCGCTTTCCGGGCTCAAAATCGGCGTTTACCAGCATTCGGCCGTCGGTAGAGATATTCTGGCCGTGGTAGCTCGCCGTCTGAAGGCCGAAGTCGTTCTCCTGTGCCGCTCCGAAAAATTTATTCCGGTCGATACCGAGGCCATCCGCTCCGAAGATGTGGAATTGGCCCGCAAATGGACTGCTGAGCATCGGCTGGATGCGATCTTCTCCACCGATGGCGACAGCGACCGTCCGCTCCTGGCCGATGAAAAAGGGGAGTGGTTCCGCGGCGATGTCGGCGGAATTTTCTGTGCCCGCTTCCTGGGAGCTCAAAGGGTAAGCACGCCCGTCAGCAGCAATACGGCTCTGGAGCGCTGCGGTTGGTTCAAAGAAGTGACCCGCACCCGGATCGGCTCGCCCTACGTGATTGACGAGATGATCCACGGGACCCACACCAGCCCGGGCTCCGTCATTGTCGGTTATGAAGCCAACGGAGGGTTCCTTCAGCAGACTTCTCTGGAGATGAATGGCCGCAAACTCTCTCCCTTGCCGACTCGGGACGCCTTGATTTTCCTCCTGGGAATTACGGTTCTGGCGCGGCGCTCGGGCAAAACTCTCTCCGAACTTCGTCAGGAGCTCCCGCATCGCTATACCTACAGCGACCGGCTGCAGAGCTTCCCCATGCGAATCAGCCAGGCAATTCTGGAGCATTTTTCCTGCAACCTGCCGATTATGGATGTGGCCCGGAGAACCTCAGAAGCCTTTGGAAAGATTGCCGGTAAACCCCTCAAGCTTGATTACAAGGACGGCGTGAGAATCTCGTTCGATTCAGAAGAGATTATCCATTTGCGGCCCTCGGGCAATGCGCCCGAATTCCGCTGCTATACCGAAGCAGCCACCCCCGAAAGGGCCCGCAAGGTCAATGAAGAGGTGATGGCCTGGCTCAAAACCTGGCTCAATAAGGAACCTGCATAAATCGGCGCGTTTTAACCGCAGATTACGCAGATTTCCGCAGAAGAGGAAGATGTGCCTGCAAAGGCCCCGTGCCGGAGGTCTCCATACCCATCCCATTGCCCGGGGGAAAAGACCCCGGGTAGGACATCAGCCCCACACCTCTCACGACCCCACAGGGGTCGCATCCGCCTATTTCCGCAGAAAAACAGGGTGCGTCTGCAAAGGATTTACGTTCGGTGATCTCCATGTTCATCTTTCGCTGTGCCCTTCTATTTCCATGCCCATCTGTTTTCGTGACCAATCTATCCTATCTCCGTGCCCGGAGGGCACACGCCTCGGAGAGGCGAATCTGCATAACCGTAGGTGCCTCTCCCGTAGGGTGAGGTACCTACGGACAGAAGCCACCCCCACATACCCCCGCCCGAAGGGCGGTACTTCTTACACCCCCCATCGGGGTTGCATCCGGTTATCCCTTCAAAAAAAATCTGCGTTCATCTGCGTAATCTGCGGTTAAAAAATCCTCATCTGCGGATAAAACGCTTGCATAACCTCAAAAATCATCCACAATCACGGATGTAATTATTGTGTAAATGTTGGAGACCCCTTATAAACTTGAGAATGCCCGAAATATAAACGAATTCTAATGTGTGTGTGATCTGCCGACAACGACGGATGCGACAGGACCCGGGTGTGCATAGAAGTTGATCAAGACGAATGGATGTATTACGTGAAAAAGAAACTGATAATAATTGGAGTATCCTTCTTAGTCGTAGTGTTGGCAATTCTCTTGTTCACTGCTCCATTTTTTTGGGGGACATGCAAAGTATACTTTGATCTAAACAACGGTTTGTTAAAGAAACAGTGGGATAGTTTTGGCCTTATTTATTGGGAGTCGATAGAAGAAACTGATTATTCTAAGTTGCTAAAAAAGTTTGGATTAGAAGAGGAAAGTTCGAATTGGAAGTTAGCGGATAGTGAAGAATTGGGTGTGCGACGTTCATTCTTCCCGCAAAATGTGAGTTATTCTTATGGTAAAATAGCCGCCAAGGCTAGAGAGTTTTCGGTATGGATCGATTTCTGTATCGAGTACGAAGAACTCCCCATCCAGGACGCACGAGAAAAGACCCAGGTTTTTTATGAATTGGTTAAAAAAAGCGATAGCCCCGAAGAGCGAGATAATATTATCCACCACTTTGACGATTTTAAAAATCGATCGTCCTAAAATTCCTTGGGATGGAGATTGGGAAAATGGAATCTTTGGATGGAAGAAAAAGGGATAGAGAAATTAGTAATATTAAAATAATATGTTTAAAAATAAAAAATTAATTATAAATTTAGTTTATTATATTAATATTATAATGTTTCTCGTATATTTACTTTTTCCGATATTTTTCCCAACAGACATGAATGGTCAAATATTGAATTGGGATCTTGGAGTATCAAGGATGTTTACATATTGGAGCCTGGTTTTAGGGGTAACTCTCAGTATAATATGTATTCGTTATAATCCTAAAGAATGGGTTGTTCCTGTGCTTATTCTCTCTGTTTATCTTTTAAATTATGTTTCTTGGATTATATAGAAACTATATTCATATTATTGAAAGTTAAAGTGAACTTCAAAATATCACGCAGGAAAGGATGTCGGTATGGATGCGACCCCTACAGGGTCGGGGGGCGTGTGGTGGATGGTACCCAGGGTCTGCGCCCCCGAGCTATGGGATGGCATCCCTCCGGGATGCTCAAATAGCTGGTTCATTTAGTGGGACTTGCGATCGATTTCAATATGACAAGTGCAATAAGAAAGAATAAAACACCGAATAGTACGGATGACTATATTCGCGAAATTCAAAAAAATTTATAAACGACCACGAAACTGGTTTTTTACCCTTTTGGCTTTACCGGTAGCGTGCATCGCTTATTTTTTTGCAATGATAGGGTTTGCAATTGCTTTATGGATATCCGCACCAGTTCTGGATCATTTTTTCCCCAGTAAGGATATTGCCCGTTACTTGGCCGAACAAGAATATGAATTGTTAGAATTTAAGGTAAGTCGTTATTTCTCAAGTGGTACATATTATTTTCATCTAAAATTTCCAGAGAATGTTAACCCAATCCCTCTAAATGCCGTTTCTTACGATTACGCTCTGGTTTCGGACGATTATTCTCCTGATGAGAAGGCTGAAGTAGAATGGATTAGCTTTCCGAGCGATAAGTTCCCTGATTCTTCCGGCGTACCGAAACAAGGCAAAGGATTCAAGTACAGAAGAGATGTTGGCAGTTTTTTTTATATTCACAACTATGTTCCCGGGAAAGAACCTGGAGAATTTTATATTAAAATGGAATTCCCATAACATGATTCAATACAGCGAACAAGCAACATATTAACAGCCTATGAAGATGATGCGTTTATTTAAGATAGCCCTAATGTCCGGTATGACGGCAATGGTGTGGGGATTGACTTTCACACTCATCAGCCTGTATTTCAATCAATGGGGGTATTATCTTGTTGTTCTCCCAAGTGCTCTTATCGCTAAGGCATTGGGCTTCTTATATCTGGACTATGATTTTATAGTACACTTCATGGTCATTTATCCTTATGTCCCCGTTTTTATTTTAGGAGGGGGCATTGGGGCAATCTTTTCCGTCGTTTGGAACAATATTCCGGAGCATAAAAGAAAAGAAAAATTGGAAAACAAATTGATTTCCTCACTGAGATACCGGGTGCGCTCCTTCAGATTCTATTGTATCTTCCTGGGCGAAAGCTTATTTTGTATAGTGGGCCTGGGCAGTTTGTGCCTTTCCGCAGTGAACTTCATTTTTCCAAGCCAAAGCTGGGATATGGGAATGACGTTTTCAAATCCTTTTATCAAGTTGGGGGTGGCTGTTTTTGCGGCATTATTTTCAGCTCTGATTGTTTGGATGAATGAAGTTTATCTTTCGCAAAAAAAACGGGTATATATGTTTTCAGCCGGGTTCACACATATAGTAGGAGTAATTTTAATTGTGGAAGCGGCCGTTTATTTACTCATAGGGATTTATCAAGGAATCTGGCTGTGTGTATGATCTATTGAAAGCGAGATGAATCAATGAAATTTTTCAAAAAACTGATAATCATTTATCGATATCCAGGCAACTGGGGATATACTTTTTTGTTTTTTCCTCTGGCCTATGTTTTTGCCATTCTTCTCCTGATAGGGAACTCTGCTCTCTCTCGGTTCAGCCCGCACATTTTTGATTATTTCTGTCCGAGCCAGGCTATTGATGATCATTTGACCGAACGGAATTATAAGCTGCTGGGATTTAAGTCAGTCCATTTCTCTTCGGGTGGTGTCTATTATTGGCATCTGCAATTTTCTGAGAATGTCGCCCCGATCCCTGCCGATACGGTCACCTACGATTACTCTCCCGCTTCAAAGACAACAGTGTTGGAAGAGCGGAACGCTTTTAACTCTGTTTGGTATTTAAGAAGTGTATTTGCCGATTCTTGCGGCATACCGGAACAAGGCAAGGTGTATTATGCAGGTGAAAATAAAAAATATCATTTCATCAGCTATGTACCAAGTGAGAGACCTGGAGAGCTTTACATCAGGATGAAATTCAAATAATTTTCTCTGGAAATCAGAGAAAATGAAGTCACTGAAGAAATGATCGCAACAATATCACACGGAGAAGGATGTAAGTGGGAGTATGTCAGGTGGTAGTGATTGATAGAATTCGAATGAAAAGGACTATAATTAACATAAACCTCAATTGGTTTATTCTCCCGCTTGCCTTGGTTTTCTCCATGACATCAGTTGAGATCGTGACATTTGCGTTTTGTGTGTTAGGCACTGTGTATTCAGCTATAAAAGGTGGCAAGACTCGATGGATGATTGTGTTATACTGTGGGCTTGGAGCGTTGTTATTTTTTATGAGATGATAGGTTTAGTCGAAAATGTTTGGAGTGTATTGTTATAAAAAGTATACTTTCTCAATATAAAATAAATAATACTTAATGAATACAAAATCTATTTTAAAAATAGCTACTATAAGTGGTATCTCAGTGGCTATATGGAGCGGAGTATTTGCTCTAATCAGTTCGTATTTCAATATACTGTTTGGATGGTACCTTGTTATTTATCCTCTACTGGTGTATGGCCTCTCTTTGGAGTCTTATACGGGGATATTTTTTATACTATTATACCCATATGTTCCGGGCCTTCTTGTGGGGCTAATTGGGGGAATTATCGCTTGGGGGCTTTTCTCCGAGAATAGACGAGAAGAAAACAAATTGATTTCCTCCCTGAAATACAGAACTCGTTCTATCTATTCCTTTTCCCTTTTTTTGGGTGAGAGCACGCTATGTATAGTGGCTCTGGGGAGCCTGTTTCTTTCCACGATGGGCGTTTTTTTTTCTCCAGAAAAAAGCGCTGATATCTTATATGCAATAGGCTATCCGGAAATCTTTTCAGAAACTTATTTAAAAAGTTTATCTTCAGGTGATTCAACTAGTTTAATAAAACTGATAGTTGCCATCTTCGTGACGTTTTTTTCAGTTCTGCTCATTTGGCGTATTGAGGTTTATATCTCCAAAGAAAAACGATCTGCTGCACCCCCTTTACCGGCTGCACAACAGCAATATCCATTGAGCGTGCAGTTTGTAATGTTCTTGGGTGTAATATTACTGTCAGTATTGGGAATCTATATGGTCGTTGGTATTATTCCTGGGCTTGTTATGTTATGTTTTATTCTCCCTTGGATACCACTACGTAGAAGGAATCATTCGACGGAGTGAGATTGAATCAGCCGGTTGAAAAGACCACAGATAACAATAATTCAGTGTGTGAAGGTAAAAAATGAGCGCCAAAATATCACACGGAGAAGGGTGCAGGCGTGGATGCGACCCCTACGGGGTCGGGTATGGTCGTGTGGTGGAGGTACCCCGGGGTCTACGACCCCGGGCTATGGGCTGGGTATGCTCCGCATACCTCAATAATGCGCATCCTTCGGATGCGGGAGGATACGATTTTCACCGGTGGAAATACAAACGAATCCGCAGATATCGGGTTTGCTGCACCCCGGAAGGGGTGCAGAGGAAAATTGAGGCGTGTGAGGATGGGCATGAAACTTTTGTGGACTCATCTTCTTTCTGGTTTAGGTTTGTGAAGTACCGCCCTTCAGGCGGGGGCACGGGTGGGTGGTATTCTCCGTAGGTACGTTTCCCTACGGGAACCGCACCTACGGTTATGCACATTCGCCTCTCCGAGGCGTGCGCCCTCCGGGCACAAAGACAGGTGGGCGTGGAGACATCTGGACACGGAGACAGCTGGGCGTGGAGACAGATGAGCATGGAACCATTCCACACTAATATCCTTTCCACACTCATCCTATTTTTCTGCGCAATCTGCGGTTAATACTTCCTCATCTTCAGTTAAAAAACCTGCGGATTGTTTTCTTTTGGGAGCACCTGTTTTTAGGCAAAACCGTTTCTGCATACCCGATGTATGCTGCGTCTGAAGGGGAGGATTTTGAGAAATGTCCTGGGTTTAATCCATCTATATATCCTGATACGTTGATTTTAGTATTGCATTCGGGGCCGGATTGTGCTTTAGTTATCCGGCTGTATGAGTGAATTTTCCTCGCTTCAAACGATTCTGAAAGAGCGCGTCCTGATTCTGGATGGCGCCATGGGTACCATGCTCCAGCGGCGTTCCTTACGTGAGGAGGATTTCCGCGGTGAGCGATTCTCTGAGCATCCCTATTCGCTGGCGGGCAATAACGATCTTCTTTCGCTGACCCGGCCCGACGTCATCGCCGATATCCACCGCCAATATCTGGAGGCCGGTGCCGATATTATCGAGACGAATACTTTTAACGCCAACCGGATATCTCAGGGAGATTACCATCTGGCTGACCTGGCCAAAGAGCTGAACCGGGCCGGAGCCCAAATCGCCCGGCAGACGGCCGATCAATTTATGAAAGAGCACCCCGGGCGGCATGCCTTCGTGGCCGGCTCGGTGGGGCCGACCAATCAGACGGCATCCCTGTCGCCGGATGCGTTGCGGCCGGGCTACCGCGCGGTTGATTTTGACCGGCTGGTGGAGGTTTATCAGGAGCAGTTCGAGGGTCTCATGGAGGGCGGCGTCGATTTTTTCCTCATTGAAACCGTGTTCGATACGCTCAATGCCAAGGCGGCCCTGTTTGCGGCCGAAGAGGTATTTTCCCGCACCGGCAAGCGCCTGCCTCTCATGATCTCGGTTACCGTGGCAGATGCCAGCGGGCGTACCCTTTCAGGCCAGACGTTGGAAGCCTTCTGGAACTCGGTTTCTCATGCAGATATTTTCTCCATTGGGATCAATTGTGCCCTGGGAGCCAAGGAGATACGCCCCTATGTGGAGGAGCTTTCGCGCCTGGCGCCGCATATCTATATTTCCTGCCATCCCAATGCGGGTCTGCCCAATGCCTTTGGCGAATATGACCAGACTCCGGAGGCGATGGCCTGTATTGTGGAGGAGTTTGTCCGCAAAGGCTGGGTGAATATCGTGGGCGGCTGCTGCGGCACGCATCCGGGTTTCATTTCCGCCATTGCCGGGGCAGTGAAGGGGATTGCACCCCGGCAGCTCCGGGAGCATAGCCACCGAACCCGCCTGAGCGGGCTGGAGCCCCTCAATTTCTTGTCCGGGATGAACCTGATCAATATCGGTGAACGGACCAATGTGGCCGGTTCGGCGAAATTCCTCAGGCTGATCCAGAATGAAGAATACGAAGAGGCTTTGGCGATTGCACGCCATCAGGTGGAGAACGGCGCCCAGGTGATCGATATCAACATGGACGATGCGCTCCTGGACGGCAAAAAAGCGATGCGCGACTTCCTGAACCTCGTGGCCTCGGAGCCGGAAATCTCCCGGGTGCCGGTAATGATCGACAGCTCTGATTGGGGCGTTCTCGAGGCCGGACTCAAATGCCTGCAGGGCAAGGGAATCGTCAACTCAATCAGCCTGAAAGAGGGGGAAGAGATCTTTCTGGAACATGCGCGCCGGGTTCGCCGTTACGGTGCGGCCGTCGTCGTCATGGCCTTTGATGAAAAGGGTCAGGCCGATACGCTCGAGAGAAAGGTTGAGATCTGCACGCGTGCTTACCCCCTCCTTACCGAGAAAGCCGGGATTCGCCCAGAGGATATTATTTTTGACCCCAACGTGCTGACCATCGGCACCGGAATTGAAGAGCATGACGACTATGCGGTCTGGTTCATCGAAGCGGTGCGGTATATCAAGAAGCACTTGCCCTATGCCCGGACCAGCGGCGGCATCAGCAATCTCTCTTTCGCATTCCGGGGCAACAACCCCTTGCGCGAGGTGATTCATACGGTTTTCCTCTACCACGCCGTGCAGGCGGGTCTGGATATGGCGATCGTGAACTCCGCCCAGCTGGGTGTTTATGAAGAGGTGGAGCCCGAGCTTCGGAATCTGGTCGAGGACCTGGTCCTGAACCGCAAGCCCAATTCGGGTGAGGCGCTTCTGAAATATACGGAAAAACTTCATCAACAGAGCGCTCACAAGGAGAAGGCCGAAGAGAGCTGGCGCGATCAACCCGTTCGGGAGCGTCTGGCTCTTTCTCTGGTCAAAGGCAATGCCGAGTTTATTGAAGGAGATTTGAAGGAGGTGCTGCCGGAGTTTTCCTCAGCCTTGCAGGTGATTGAGGGGCCGCTTATGGAGGGAATGCGCCGTGTGGGCGAGCTCTTCGGTGCGGGCAAAATGTTTCTGCCGCAAGTGGTCAAGAGCGCACGGGTGATGCAGAAAGCGGTCTCTTTCCTGATGCCGTTGATTCTGGCCGCATCCAGCGGACCGGGGGCCCAGAAGAAGAAGAAAATACTCCTGGCGACCGTCAAAGGCGACGTTCACGATATCGGCAAGAACATTGTCGGGATTATTCTGAAGTGCAATCACTACGACGTGGTTGACCTGGGGGTGATGTGCGCCTGCGAAGGGATTCTCAAAGCCGCCCGGGAGCATCAGGTGGACGCTATCGGCCTGAGCGGGTTAATCACCCCGTCTCTGGCGGAGATGGCGCATGTGGCCAGCGAATTGCAGGAGGCCGGCTTCAAGGTGCCGCTCCTCATTGGCGGCGCGACGACCAGCTCAATGCACACGTCCGTCAAGATCGCCCCGCAATATGACCCGCCGGTGGTTCACGTGCTGGATGCCTCACTGGTTTCCAACGTGCTGGAGAATTTATTTAATCCCAAGCTGCGCTACACCTACGTGGAGGAGCTCCGCAAGCGGCAGGAGCGGGAACGGCAGCAGTTCGAAATCCGGGAAGCGTCGCGGAAATTGACCCCGATTGCCGAGGCCCGCGCCAACCGTTTCCGGATTGCCCCCGATTATGTTCCGCCGACGCCTTCACTGCTGGGGACCCGTGTTTTCACTCCCACGGTGGAAGAGCTCAGCCGATGGATTGACTGGACGCCGTTTTTTCACTCCTGGGAGATTCGCGGATCCTATCCCAAAATACTGGAGGAGCCCGGAGCCAACGAGCTTTACCGGGATGCTCAGAGTATTCTGCAAAAAATGAGCGCGGAAGGTTGGGTGAAACCTCGGGGCGTATTAGGATTTTTCCCCGCATTTTCCCGTGGGGATAATATCATTATTTTGGGCAAATACCTCCTGCCGACGCTGCGCCAGCAGATGTTGAAAAAGGCGGATCAGCCCAACCTGGCTCTGGCCGATTACCTGGAGCCTGAAGGCGGCAAACCCGATTTCATCGGAGCGTTGGCGGTTTCCCCGGGCGAGGGCGTTCTGAAACTGGCCGAGTGGTACCGCTCTCAGAATGATGACTATTATGCCATTTTGGCTCAATCGGTGGGCGACCGTCTGGCCGAAGCGTTTGCGGAATATATCCATGCGCAAGCCCGTCAGATCTGGGGCTTCCCGGAAGAGCCTGAGCGCAGTGTGCGTCCGGCTCCGGGGTACCCGGCCTGCCCGGACCATACCCAGAAGAAGCTGCTTTTCCAACTGCTCAACGCGACGGAATTGGCCGGGATGACCTTGACCGAATCGTGCATGATGCGCCCGGCAAGCTCGGTCAGCGCCTGGATTTTCAGCCATCCGCAGTCGACCTATTTCTCGGTGGGGCCGATCGGCAAAGACCAGAATGACCTTCTGGAAAAAGGCTCCTGGGACTGAGTTTTGCCGGCATCAATCATGCCGCCGGGGGCAGAATGACTTGCAGCGCTAAAGAGACTGGATTATGCTGAGGCCCAGCGGCGGTTCCGGAAGGAAGTGGCTGCTTTGGAAGAGCGTAAAATATATGGAAAGCGCCAAGACAGACTATAGGGAAATTTTGAGAAGCTTTGAACCCAAGTCCGGGTTTTTCATCGGGATTGATTCGGATGGATGCGTCTTCGACAGCATGGAGGTAAAGCACAAGGAGTGCTTCTGCCCCATGTATATCAAGGCACTGAGCTTGCAGCCGGTGAGCAAATTCGCCCGTGAAGTATGGGAGTTTGTGAACCTCTACTCTCAATCCCGCGGGAGCAATCGCTTTATCGCCATCACCAAAGCACTGAAGCTTCTTGCCCAGCGGCCGGAGGTCCAACGTCGGGGCTGCAAAATTCCCTCGACTGAGGCGCTCGAAGAATGGATTTCGAGGACTAATCCCTTGACCCCCAAGGCGCTGGAGGCGGAATACCAGAAAACGCATAATCCCGATTTTGAACCCTTTATCGTCTGGTCGGTGGAAGTTAATAAAGCCGTCAAAGAGATTATGAAAGGGGTGCCTCTCTTCCCCTATGTCCGGGAGAGCCTGGATGCCGTTAATGGCCGGGCCGATGTTTTCATCGTCTCGCAGACTCCGACCGAGGCGCTGGAGCGTGAATGGGAGGAAAACCGGATTTATCAATACGTCCGCTATTCGGCGGGCCAGGAAGTCGGTAAGAAGACCGAGCAGATCCGCTGCATTACCGAGGGAAAATATACGCCGGAGCGGATGCTCATGGTGGGCGATTCCCCCGGCGACCTGAAAGCGGTCAAGGCCAATCAGGGGCTCTTTTTCCCGGTCATTCCCGGCCGCGAGGAAGAATCATGGAAAGAGCTGGCGGAAGAGGGATTGAAACGATTTTTTGATGGAACCTACCAGGGCGCCTATGAAGACCAGCTGATACGTCAATTCTCGGATTGTTTGCCCGAGAATCCGCCCTGGAGCTGAAAATTTCAGAGATACACAATATTTAAAAGGGAGATCGTACCCGGATTTAGGCCGTATACTGAGGCTTGAGCGGGTTCCTCTTTTCCCGATTCTCTTTCTTATACATTTTATCGGATGAACACAACGCCCAGACTTTGGACCAAGGATTACATTGTATTCTGCCTCACGTCGCTCCTGATGCTCTTTGCATTTTACTCGCTGGTTTCGACCCTGCCGCTTTACCTGGATGAGTATCTCCATGCGACGAAGGGGCAGATCGGGCTCATCCTCTCTTTCTACGCCGTGGGAGCTCTTCTCCTGCGGCCCTTCTGCGGGTACGCTCTGGATGTCTGGGGCCGTAAAGGCGTGTTCCTATCCGGTTTTTTTATTTTCTGTCTCCTCTTCGGGCTCTATCAGATTCCTTCGATGAAGCTTTTCGCGGGCCTGGCGGTTCTGGGGCTTCCGCTTCCGCTCATCATTGTCTCGGCGGTTCGCTTCCTGCACGGACTCTCCTGGGCGATCGTGAGCAGCGGCAGCCAGACCATCTCGGTCGATCTGGTCCCGGCCAGCCGACGCGGAGAAGGGATTGCTTTCTTCGGGCTTTCGGTTGGCATTTCCCTGGCGATGGGGCCGGTTCTGGGCCTGTGGCTGATTGATTATTTTTCCGCGGCCCATCTCTTTGCCACGACGATGATTCTGAGCCTGCTGAGCTTTTTCGCGATGAGCTTTTTAATGAAGTTCCCGGCGTATCGTCCGCAGCGGGCCAAGATCAATCTGCACATGTTGATCGAGAAGACGAGCCTGCCCATTTCGCTGGTGAACTCGATTTTTTTCTTCGCCAACGGCGCGATCACGACCTTTATCCCGATCTACAGTAAACAGATAGAGGGGGTTAGGCCGGCGAGCTTCTTCTTCGCTTTTGCCCTCAGTATGGCGGTGATCCGGCTAGTTTCCGGGAAGATGTTTGACCGGATCGGCTCCAGGATTCCTTTGGCCCTTGGATTCCCGACGGTGATTATTGGCGCGCTCCTCCTGGCGATTACCCACGGCCCCTGGCTTTATCATATCTCGGCCATTCTGATCGGTATGGGTCAGGGAATGATCTTCCCCTGTTTCGTGGCGAGCATCAATAACATGGTCCGCATCACGCGCCGCGGAGCCGCCAATGCGACCTTTTCCTCCTCCATTGACGTGGGAATCGGGCTGGGGATTATTTTCTTCGGGTACCTCGCCGACCACATGGGCTTCCGGGTGGTCTATGCGATTGTCGCGCTGGTTTATCTCCTGAGCTATCTGGTCTATCTCCTGGGAGCCGAGAAGCATTACTTGAGAAATAGGTTGAAAGTGGAAGACAACTTGGGCGACGGGGAGCATAAACCTCATCATGTACCGGTTCCGGAGCCTCCTCCGCCTTTGACCACGGTCGAGCTTGGAAAACAGGGCGGCGGCACGCCGGCCGCGGTCGGGATTAAGAACGCCCCTTAAGTTTACGCATGAGCTCGGTGGGTTTTATGATTCCCAGGGGAGTGATAAAGCCGGTGATGAGCTCTGCGGGAGTAACGTCAAAACCGGGGTTGAGCGCATGGCTGCTCGGATTGGCGACCCGGACCTGAATCGATTTTTCACTGCTGCCTGTCCCTTTTTTCCCCTTAACCTGCGGGCGGCCCCAGGCGCAAAGCACCTCTTCTTCGCTCCGTTCTTCAATGGGAATATCCATCCCGTCTGCCGTCTCCCAGTCGATTGTGGAAAGCGGAATGGCGATATAGAAGGGGATGCCGTGATATTTAGCCAGGACGGCTTTGGTAAAGGTTCCGATTTTATTGGCCGCGGCACCTGTCCGGGCCAGTACGCGGTCTGCGCCCGTGATGACCATCTGGATTTTGCCCCGCTGCATGTAGTGTCCGGCGGCATTATCCGGGATAATATGGTGGGGGATTCCCTGTTGCGCCAGTTCCCAGGCCGTCAGGATCGCTCCCTGAGAACGGGGACGGGTTTCATCGCAAAGGACGTGAAATTGTTTGCCTTGAGATTGCGCTTCATAGATGGGCGCGGTGGCGCTGCCGATATCGACAAAGGCCAGCCAGCCGGCATTGCAATGGGTGAGAATCGTCATCCCGTCCCGGATGAGCTCCGCTCCCCATTGACCGATGGCGCGGCAGTGCTCCACATCTTCATCGGCGAAAACTTCAGCGGCCCGGAGCGCGAGTTCCTGTTTTTCGGCTACCGTGGTGCCGGGTGCCATCGCTGCCAGAACCTGGCGCATGGCATTGACCGGGTCCACGGCCGTCGGGCGTGCATCGGCAAGAACCTGGAAGACTTTTTGAACGTGCAACTCGAAGCACTCAAGAGATTTACCCCGGAAAGCCCGGCTTCCCTGCGCCAGACCATAGGCGGCAGTCGCCCCGATGGCTCCGGCTCCCCGGGTGGTCATATTCCGGATGGCGAGAGCGGTTTGGCGGAAGTTCTCCGTCTCCAGTAGTGAAAAGGTGTGCGGCAGAAGCCGTTGATCAATCAGCGCGACCCGGTTTGAATCGGGCCGGAAGGAGACCGTACGAAAGTGTTTCTTTTTCCCGCCCAGGGTGACGTTCATGGGGAACCTATTCCTTCTTGTGTTTCTTGGCTTTCAGGGAGCGCTGTTTCAGAAAGAGGATTTTCTGATACGCCGGGTGAGAGCGAAGATTGGAGAGGTCAGGATCCTTATCCAGGTAATCAAACTCTTTATAGCCCAGGAGAATAGCGATTTCGAGAGAATCGGCGGCTTTCTCCTCCTGTCCGGTCAGCGAGTAGCTGCAGCCCAGGTTGTAATGCGCCAGAGGGTCCTGGGGCTTGAGGGATGTGAGGCGAATATCCACCTGGAGACCTTTTTCATAAAGGCCTCTCTCTGTATAAGCTTGAGCAATCAACTCCAAGGCATCGAGATAATTGGGATCCATCTCCAAAATGCCTTCGAAAAACCCGATTTCAATATCCAGGTCCCTGAATCTTCTTGCTTGTTGTTTGGTTTTGCCTCCTGCAGCCATACCCGTGGGGACTCTACCTTACCGTCCCCGTAAAGTCAAATTCTCTTTATCCGCCGCCCGACTCTGATTCCTGAGGAATGAGCACCCCGGAGAGTGCATCAAAAAAGCGGGGTATTTCTACTCCGCCCTTTCGATCTCAAGAGGGCTTTACTCTACTCTCGATTGTCTCTTGTCTTTGCGCCGGTATGTGCCGGCGTATGGCCTTATTTCAATCTCATTATTCGCCAGAAACTGGTTTGGGAGGATTGAGCTTCTTCTTTGGAAATGATCACTTTTTCCTGAACCGGTTTGGCTCCGGAGATGGGAACAGGCACTATTTCTTCACCCACCTTTTCAAAAGGTCCCTCGGGATGGAAGCTTCTCTCGGCCTGATAAGTCGCTCCCGGGGTAGCGAGCCAGGAGAGCTCCAAGCCTCCATCTTCGAGCTTCTGAATCGAAAACTGAATCTTCATTATTGGAGGGATAGCCAGTGGTTTAGCTACGATGGGTTGATTCCATTCACTTTCAAAAGAATATCCCAAAAAACAGATTGCTCCTTCATTGGGACACCAAAAATGAATGTATCCGTAATACGTGTAATACTCCGGCAGGGGTATTGCGTAGTAACTGGCCGGAATCTTTGTGGCAAATTTTATTCCAATTACTCCTTCTTTTCCCAAAACGTTTCCTTTTACAAAAGGACTATACGCAGCTTCCACCTCCGAATTCTCTTCACCTGATATATTTTCGGAACCGGGTATTGCCGAGCTGGAAGGCAGAACTCCATCCGCGGTAAGTACAGTACTCCTGTTGAAAGAGATATAGTCATACGGGAATGAACCCGTATACTCATCCCCCTCGCTCCATGAATAGGCACTCATATCAACTTCCGGGTATGAAAGTTCTTCCCCAATCGTTGACCCGAGGGGCAGGGCGGCTACCCAGGCATAATCATCCTCCAGATAAGGAGGAAGAGTATAGGGCTTCTGAACTACTATAGAGCTGGGAGAATTAAAATAACAGTATGTTGGGGTTCCTCGACGAAAAAATAAATAATCACCCAAACCATCGTGATTAAAATCAGGAGAAAAACAGAAAGAGAGTGTGGGGCCTATGGATTCACCCAGTGCGAATATTATCGGCGAATCAAACCTGGTAGTCCGTACTTCGGCCTGACTGTTCCAAGTCAGGCTCGTGGCGATCGCAATGGCAAAGAATGCCATCCGTCTAATCTTTTTCGTGTACAACATATTTTTATAAAGGGTTTATTATTTCAATCTCACTATTCGCCAGAAACTGGTTTGGGAGGATTGAGCTTCTTCCATGGAAATGATCACCTTTTCCTGAACCGGTTTGGCTCCGGAGACGGGAACAGGCACTATTTCTTCACCCACCTTTTCAAAAGGTCCCTCGGAATGAAAGCTTCTCTCGGCCTGATAAGTCGCTCCCGGGGTAGCGAGCCAGGAGAGCTCCAGGCCTCCATCTTCCCGCTTCTGAATTGAAAACTGAATCTTCTTTGGAGGGATAGCCAGAGGTTCAGCTACAATGGGCTTATCTGCTTCGGTCTCATAAGCCCAACCCAGGAGATACCCTTTTTCCCCCATAAATTCCTGTGAGTCTGATAAGTCGAAATGAATGTAACCATAGTGCATGGTATAGCCTCCATAGGGATCTTCATGCTGAAACTTGAATCCAATAATCCCTTCTCTTCCACGTATCTCACTTACGTAATCCACGGAAGTTGGTTCTGCACCCAGGGACAGAGGTACGACAGATTGTATTAAGGTAGCAGGGAAAGAAATATCGTGGCCGGTTCGAACTACCGAAGACCATACATGCCCTCTATTCGTGGATTCGACAATGTTCTCTCCCACAATGCTGCCAAAAGCCAATCCTCCAATCAGTCGGGTGTCCCATAGTTCTTCTTTCCCAACGATGATCTCTGCTGGACTATTGAAACTGATTTTTGAGAAAGAATATGGAATCACAAAATCTGCCGTTCCTGTAGAGTCAATTAGGATGTGGAGGGATGAATACACAGAATTCTCTCCCGCAAAAACAGAGTCACCCGTTTGAAATGGGGGATCAAACTTTTTAATGATCACTTCAGCCTGGCTGTTCCAGGTCAGGCTTGTAGCAACCGCAATGGCAGTTACGATGAGGGTAAGGTAACTCGTTATTTTATTGGCAGTTGTGCAGTTGTGCAGTTGTGCAGTTGTGCAGAGATATTATATTTTTCATATTTCACAGTTCCCTTTTGCGGGAAGGGATTTCCTCGAAAAAACGAACGCTAGGGGCACCTTACTTCTCCTCAAATAAAAATCAAGCATTTTTTGAAAATTTCTCAATTTATTTTGAGAGCTCGTTGCCTCAAAAAGAACGCACCCAAAAAAATGTAACTCGCAGAAGTGAAACAGGGTAGATCAGAATAATGAATGGACACAAATAACCACGAATCAGGCAGGGCAGGAAATCAATCGTGTCTCCCGGTGTTCATTTGCGGTTCCGAAATACCCGCCTCCGGCGGCATCGAGCGGTCCCGGTTTCCGTCGTCCGCCCGGGCTGGTTATGAAGTTGGATTTGGGAGGGGGTACGGGCATAATGGGTGCGATGGCTGAGAAGTTGCCCATATATGAGATCGAGAGAGAGCTGGTGGCCGCCGCGGGCCGTGGAAAGCGGCTGGTGATTCAGGCCCCGACCGGTTCGGGCAAATCGACCCAGGTGCCGCAGATGCTCCTGGAGAGCGGGTTGCTGGGGACGGGGGAAGTGGTGATATTGCAGCCGCGTCGTCTGGCAACGAGGATGCTGGCGGCGCGTGTGGCTCAGGAGCGTTCCGCCGCATTGGGGCAGGAGGTCGGCTATCAGATACGCTTCGAGAGCCGTGTCTCGAGCCGGACCCGGATTCGCTACGTAACCGAGGGGGTGCTGCTGCGGCAGATGATACAGAACCCGGAATTGGACGGGGTGAGCGCTCTCATTTTCGACGAATTTCATGAGCGGCATCTCTATGGGGATATCACGCTGGCGCAGGCACTGGAATTGCAGGCACGGAGACGGCCGGATTTAATCCTGATCGTGATGTCGGCCACGCTGGAGCTCTCCGGGCTGAAGGATTACCTGGCTCCGTGCGAGGTTCTCTCTTCGGAGGGACGCGTCTACCCGGTGGAGATCAGCTATCATCCCCAGAAAATCGCACCGGCTCAGCGCGGGGCCTTGCCGGTTTGGGAACATGCGGCCGAGGCATTTACGGAAGCGGTGCGTCAGGGCCATCGGGGCGATGCGCTCATTTTCATGCCCGGGAGCTTCGAGATTCATAAAACGCTCGAGGCGCTGAGGAATACCTCCGAGGCCAAAGGGCATATTCTCCTGCCGCTCCACGGGGAGCTCCCCAGCAATGACCAGGATGCCGCCGTTGCGCAATATGAGGCGCCCAAAATCGTGGTGGCGACCAACGTGGCCGAGACTTCGCTGACGATCTCGGGAGTGCGGCTGGTGATTGATAGCGGCCTGGCGCGGATGCCCCGCTACGATGCGGTCCGGGGAATCAATACGCTTTTTATCGAGAAGGTCGCGCAAGCCTCCACCGATCAGCGCGCGGGTCGGGCCGGGCGTACGGCTCCGGGCTGGTGTGTCCGGCTTTGGTCTGAGCGTGAGCAGTGGGCCAGGGCAGCACAGGAGCTGCCTGAAGTGCGGCGGCTGGACCTCGCGGAGGTGATCCTGACTCTGAAAGCGGCCGGGGTTCAAGACCTGCGGGCTTTCCGCTGGCTCGAGCCGCCCGATGAACTGAGCCTTTCAAGGGCTGAAACGCTCCTGCATGATCTGGGCGCTCTGGATGCACGGGGAGCGATTACCCCGACCGGGCGCAAGATGCTCGCTTTCCCGGTTCATCCGCGTTACTCCCGGATGCTCCTGGCGGCTGAGGAATATGGCTGCGTGAGGCAGGCGGCCCTGATCGCCGCATTGACCCAGGGACGGGATTTGCTCCTGCGCAAAGTGGATCGCGAGGTGGATGAATTCCGGGAAGAGCTTTTCGGCGAAGAGCACGATTCGGATTTCTGGGTTCTGATGCGTGCCTGGAATTACGTCGCCAAAAACCAATTCAATCTGAATGCCTGCCGCAGAGTGGGTGTCCACGGCATTACGGCCCGGCAGGTTCAGCCGCTCCTGGAGATGTTTCTGGATATCGCCCATGACGAGGGGCTGCAGATTGACCACCCGATGCCGGAGGATGAAAAAATTCGCAAGTGCGTGCTGGTCGGTTTCTCGGATCGTCTGGCCAAGCGTCTGGACCAGGGCTCGCTGAGGTGCGTCTTGAGTCACGGCCGCTACGGACTCCTGAGCCGCGAGAGCGTGGTGCAAAATGCGCCGTTCTTTGTGGCCGCGGAGATCAGCGAAATTGAAGGCCGCGATAAGAGCGTGAGCACGTTGCTCTCGTTGGCGACGGCGGTGGAGACCTCCTGGCTCGAAGAGCTCTACCCCGATGAGATCGAGACCGAGACTTTCGTGACCTATGATTCTACGGCGCGCTGTGTCCTGGCGGAGGAGCAGACCCTTTTCCGGGGGATTCCGCTCGCCAAAAAAGCGCTCGCGCATCCGGGCAATGGCGCCGGGGGCAGGAATGCTCCGGGCAAAGAGGCCGGGTTCGCTTCAAAGGCCGCAGAGCTTCTGGCTCAGGAGGTGATGGAAGGCAGATTGACGCTCAAGTATTGGGATCACGCGCTTGATCAATGGATATTGAGGCTCAACTCGCTGGCACGCTGGTGCCCGGATCTGGGACTGGCGCCAATTGAGGAAGAGAATCGCCGGGAGATATTGCAGGAGGTTTGCTACGGCTCCTTTTCTTACAAGGAGATCAAGGAGGCGGACGTCAAGAGCGCCGTCAAATCGTGGCTTTCCCATGAGCAGCAGCGGCTCCTGGAGAAACATGCGCCCGAGCGGCTGGAGCTCTCCAACGGCAAGACCCCCAAGCTGGTTTATACGGCGGATGCCGCGCCCTATATCGCGCTGCGGATTCAGGAGCTTTTTGACGTGAAGGCGCTGCCGAAAATCGCGATGGGCAGAGTGCCCGTGGTCGTCCAGATATTGGCCCCCAATATGCGGCCGGTACAGGTGACGCAGGACCTGGAGAATTTCTGGGTCGAGCACTATCCCAAGATTAAATCCCAGTTACAGCGCAAATACCCCAAGCATCAGTGGCGCTAGGGTGAGGGTGTTGTGGGCTTTGGCGCGGATTCAGCCGATGCGGCGGATTCCGGTTTGGCTTCGGAAGGAGCAGGGGAATCGGAGGCGCTTTTCTCCTGAGCGAGTTTGCGCCTTTCGTTGAGGTTATTGAGGAGCGTTTTCTTGAGCTCCTGATGACGGGCGTAGGTGATTTCTTCGAGTTGTTTTTCCGCTTCGTCGAATTTCTCAGAGAGGATGGCGACCCGCGCATAATGCAGGAGGATGCCCTGGCGCTCGGAGTCGTCGGAGGCCAGCTCGTAGGCTTTCTTCCAATCGGCAAGCGCCTTTTCCGGCTCGAAAGGGGTGAGATAATACCAGGTCTGGGCCAGAGCGGTGCGGGCGATGAAATCATCGGGTTTCAGGAGAAGCGCCTTGCGGTAGAGCGCCTGGGCCAGGAGGAGCGCCTGCTGCGGCTTCAGACGGTAGTAGGCCATCGCTTCCTCGCGGAAAACGTAAACCACCGAGGCGAGATTTTTCACGTAGAGCGCCTCGCGGGGTGCGCTCGCCATGGCCTCTTCATAAAAGGGGAAAGCCTCCGGAGCATCTCCTTTCTGGGCGAAGTAATTGCCCAGATTGTTCAGGAGGACCGGATGGCCGGGATGGGTCTCCTTGAGCCGGAGCCATTCTCTGGCCGCTTCGTTATCCTGGCCCGTATCCATGAGGAAGCTCGCATAAGCCAGCCGCGCTTCCATGCTTTCGGAGTGGCTGAAGAGATAATCCTGATAGGCTTTTTCGACAACATCCAGACGGTCGCGGATGCGCAAGGGCAGCGTATCATCCTGGAACGTTTTTTCCTTATTGAGCTCCTCATTCTCACGGATCCAGATATCGGCCTGCGCCTGCGCCTCGTTATCCATGTCGATAATGCGCTGCAGTTCCGGGTCGAGTTTCAGGGCCGGTGTGGTCGGAGCCTGAGCCGGAGAGGTCACGGGAGGAGTTACCGGGATTTCGGGCGGCTCCTGAGCCGGAAGACCGGAGCCGGTAACAAGAAGTCCCAGAAGGGCGATGGCCCAAAATTGTTTTATCCTCTTCATCGTTTGGGGTCTTCCGGGGAGACATCTTCAAAGGGGATATCTATGACGGGACCGGAGGAGGCGGAAGTTTTGTGATCGTCAAAAACGGGCGGCACTCTCCGGTTCTGCTCAGAATCAGGGTAGGGCTCCGGGCGCATCGGGAAGTTCTCTTTTGAGCCCGGTTTCTTGATGGTTCCGAAGAGGGCAATGCTGCCGACGACCAGGACCCAGAGAGGGAATATCCCGACACCCGGAGTGGCTTCGGCCAGGAGAGCCGGCAGAAGAATCAGCCGCCAGCCCAGAATGACGAAGAGCAGAAACGCCGTGATGAAATCGATAATGAGACTGAACGGTTCAGCGACTTGAAGCGGAAAAAGGAGAGCGTCAGCGCCCGCGGCGACGAAAAAGGCCAACGTCAACTGCAGCCGGGAGACCGGCTTTCCGAAAAAAGGATTTCCGGAGGGTTGGCTGTTGGCCTTATTATCGCCTGAGCTCATCGCGTCTGCCTTTTAGCGGCTTTGGGCGAGCAGTTGCCGCAGGACGAAGGGGAGAATCCCGCCGTGGCGGTAATACTCCACTTCAATGGGGGTATCAATCCGGCAGAGGACCTGGACATCCTGATGCTTGCCATCTTTGCTGCGGACTCTCAGGGTGATTTCCTGCTGAGGCCGGAGCTCTCCGGTGAGGCCCATGATGTCGAAAGTCTCGCTGCCATCCCAGCCCAGGCTCTGCGCGCTCATTCCTTCTTTGAATTGGAGCGGCAGGATGCCCATGCCGACCAGGTTCGAGCGGTGAATTCGCTCAAAGCTGCGTGCCAGTACCGCCTTGACTCCGAGGAGAGCGGTTCCTTTGGCGGCCCAATCGCGGGAGCTGCCTGTGCCGTATTCCAAGCCCGCCAGAACGATCAGGGGCTTGCCCTCTGCGGCATATTTCTGCGCCGCTTCGTAAATGGGCATCGTCTCGCCGGTCGGTTGGTAGCGGGTCACGCCGCCTTCGACGTCGGGCACCATCAGGTTTTTGATGCGGACATTGGCGAAGGTGCCCCGGGTCATTACCCGGTCATTGCCGCGGCGCGAACCGTAGCTGTTGAAATCGGACGGCTGGACGCCGCTCTTGGTCAGGAAGCGTCCTGCAGGCGAATCAGCCGAAAATGAACCGGCCGGGGAGATGTGGTCGGTCGTGACGCTGTCGCCAAAGAGAGCCAGAGCGCTTGCACCGCTGATATCCTGCGGCTTGGCCGGCTCGAGGCTGAAACCTTCAAAGAAAGGCGGGTTCTGGATATAGGTGCTCTTGGCATCCCATTGGAAGACTTTGCCGGTCGGTGCCGATACGGCGTTCCACTCGGCTAGGCGCGTGGCGTAGTCCGCATAGGCCGCGCGGAAGAGCTCGGGCTTGAGCGCAAAGCCGTAAAGTTCGCTGATCTCTTCGGGCGTGGGCCAGATATCTTTCAGATAAACCGGCTTGCCCTCCTTGTTGAAGCCCAGAGGTTCCGTTTCAATATTGATATCGACGTGTCCGGCCAGAGCGAAAGCCACCACTAACGGCGGCGACATGAGGTAATTGGCCTTGATGCTCGGGTGAACGCGTGCTTCAAAATTACGGTTGCCCGACAGGACCGATGCGCAGATATAGTTTTGAGATTTGACGACCGATTCAATGGCGGCGGGCAGGGGACCGGAGTTGCCGATACAGGTCATGCAGCCGTAACCGACCGTGTTGAAGCCCAGTTGATCAAGCGAAGCCTGCAGGCCCGAAGCGCGCAGGTATTCGGTGACGACGCGTGAGCCCGGAGCCAGAGATGTTTTAACGTACGGAGGGACTTTGAGCCCGGCAGCCACCGCTTTTTTGGCCAGAAGCCCGGCAGCCAGCAGGAGGCTAGGGTTGGAAGTATTGGTGCAGCTGGTGATGCTGGCAATGAGGATCAAGCCGTCGTCGATTTCGACCTTCTCGCCGTTTTCCAGGACGACCTCGGTTGGCGGACGCTTGCTTTCCAGAGTGGCATTGAATTTCTCCTTCTGTTCTGAGAGGCGTACCCGGTCCTGCGGACGTTTGGGTCCGGCAATGCAGGGCTCGACCGTGCTGAGGTCCAATTCCACCACCTGTGAGTAATCCACTTCACCTTTGCGGGGGATTCCGAACATGCCCTGAGCCCGGTAATACGCTTCATAGAGGGAGCAGAGTTCTTTGGAGCGGCCGCTCATACGGAGGAATTTTACGCACTCCTCATCCACCGGGAAAAAGCCCATCGTGGCGCCATACTCTGGAGACATGTTGGCGACCACGGCGCGGTCGGGAACTGCCAGAGCCGCGGCGCCTTCCCCGAAATATTCGACAAATTTGCCCACGACCTTCGTCTGCCGGAGGAGATGGGTCAGCGTGAGCGCCAGATCGGTAGCGGTGACGCCCGGCCTCAGAGCACCGGTCAAATGGACACCGACCACATCGGGCGTGAGGAAATAAAGCGGCTGGCCGAGCATTCCCGCTTCGGCTTCGATGCCGCCCACGCCCCAGCCGGCGATGCCCAGACCGTTGATCATCGTGGTATGGGAATCGGTGCCGACCAGACTGTCGGGGTAAGCGATGCCCTCGCGAAGTTGGACTCCGCAAGCCAGATGCTCCAGGTTGACCTGATGAATGATGCCGGTCGCAGGCGGGATGACCCGGAACGTTTCGAAAGCCTGTGTGCCCCACTTGAGGAGCTGATAGCGCTCGGTATTGCGCCGGAATTCCATTTTGAGATTCTTGCTCAGGGCGTCGGCACTCCCCGAGAAATCGGTCTGCACCGAGTGGTCCACGATGAGATCCACCGGCACCAGCGGCTCAATTAAATCGGGGTCCTTGCCCAGAGAGACGACCGCGCTGCGCATGGCGGCCAGGTCTACCAGAAGCGGCACCCCGGTGAAATCCTGAAGAATAATCCGGGCGACGACAAAGGGAATTTCTTCCACGCGCGGTGCATTGGGCTTCCAATTGGCCAGGGCTCTGACGTCGGCCTCGGTAATCCGTTGGCCGTCGCAGTTGCGCAAGACCGATTCCAAAATCATTCGGATCGAAACGGGCAGCCTGTTCACCTGAGAAACACCGGCTTCCTGCAAAGCGGGCAGGGAGTAGTAGGCAACATCCGGGGAGGTGGGGAGCTTTCTTCTGGTATTGAATGGATTGTTCATATTGATTTTCGCGCGTGTTCTAAAAAATGGGCCTCACTTGTCGCCGGTGGAAACAATAAATTCCGCCCGCGGGCCGGCCCTTGATTCCGACAGCAACAGTGTAACACTGAAGCCCTTCTTCCGTCCACCAGATTCCCCGCCACGGCCCCTTTCGGTGCGCACATTTTTGAGGCAATGCGAGGGGGCAAAATAAGATACAAAACAACCCCGCGGTTTGAGGTTTTCAAGCCGCGTGAAACGGTTCAACAGAGAAGAAAAACACCCAGTGGGGTGTTTTCGGTTTAGCCTATTGGCCAGAAGGTGCTATTTATTCTTCAGCTCCTGGACATCCTTGGCCAGAGAGGCGAGCCCTTCACGATTCTTCTGCAGCTCAGCGATAATGGCATCGTTGAGTTTCTGCTGTGATTGCTCGGTAGGCAACTTCGAGACGCTCATGGCAATGCGCAACACGGCAAAAACAACAGCAATGAGCAGAACGATGATGGCAAAAACATAAACGTTCCCGCCGGCACAAAGCTGTGACACTTCCTGCGATACTTCTTCCGTTGTCGCAGCCGCTATCATCATGTTATGAATCATATTCTAACCTTTCTATTTTGAACTACATTTCAAACAATGAGCTTATGACTCTTCGTCCCCTAAAGGCAACCAGGCGATTCACTAAACTCACCATCGGGGAGCATAGTTCTTGTGTACATATAAGTCAATTATTTTTTCTCGATCTTGTTTTTTTCTTCCGTTTTTTCCTTAAAGTTTTCTGCCTTTTCCGGCTTTTTCTGAGGCGGGAACGATTCCGGAGGGGCAAAGCGTTTGATCAAATTGCTCTTTTGTGTGGCATCCATCTTCAGAAATTCTTCATCAGGAATGGATAAGAGGTTTTTAATGTAACTATACTTGTCTGCATCTTCCCGGCATCTTTGCATCGTTTCTTCTATCCGAAGCTTCATTTCTTCTTCTGTAAACGCTACATTCTTATTCGTAAAATAATTAATATCATAAACTCTTTTTTTAAAATCCTCAATTTCTTTTATTGTAGGATTGTTTTCTAAAGCTTCAATATAATCCCTTTCCGTTCGCTCTTTGTCCCGTATGAGCAAAGGCAGACTCTGAAATAAAGAACGATCACCCACATGAAAATAAATTAATCTTTTTGAATATCCATCTATTATCATTTCAGCAGACTGATTGCCATTAGGGTCTTTTCGACTCCAAATAATGTTAAAAACAGGAGATTTTAATTCTTCTAAAGGAGTTAATTTGCCCGGCTCTGGTGGCAGCCTGTAGGAGCGCTGTCTGACAGTATGATGAGACTCGGCCAGCAGTTTCTCCATATTTATCCCCGATTTGGCGAGCCAGTTGGTCGCCAAGGTTAAAGCTTCCTGAGCATCGATTTGTGACTTCAAAAGACACAGTTCCCTTACTCTCTCTTGGAAAACGGGCTTTTCCGAGTTGTAATCGGGCATAAAACCGATGATCCGAAAATCAGCCAAATGGCCTTCGATGAAACCGAATCGATAATGGCTCTCTGGTAAGGTGAAAGCCCCTCCGACGAAACCTCCGGGAAATACAGGGGCAGCCCACTTGATATTCTCACTGGTAATGGGACGCTCCAGCGGTATATCCATTTTTTCACAAAACCAATTGGCATGTGCCAGCATGAGAGTCATTGCAACAAAACGAAACGCCAAACTTACAGTGTACATATCGACCTTTTATCAATTCTTTCCTGTCAATCAATCTTCTGTTTTCAACCCTCTACGGACAATCGCCCGGATTCTATTCATTTTCCGACTTTTTCAGAGGCGGGAACGACACCAGAGGAACAAAACGCTTGATCAAATTGCTCTTTTGTGTGGCGTCCATCTTCAGAAATTCTTCATCGGAAATGGATAAGAGGTTTTTTGTTGTCATATCCGTAATTATACGCATAACATTTTGATTGTATTCCGTTTCAATTAACATTTTAACTATTTCCTCTATTTTCTCTGGGGGAGTTTCCCCTCGTCCGCTTTTGATAAAATGTTCTTTCGCATCCTCTATAATCTCCTCCTTTTGGGCCAAAACCTTTTCATTCTCTTTCTTTGCCTGTTCCAACCTCTTTTCCAATTCTGCTTTGTCTTCCTCGGACAACTGGTTATCCCTTATACGCATAGGGGGACTTCCGAATATACTTCCATCACCAGCGTACAACCGCAGCAATTTCTTCGCGTTGCCATCGATTTTTAGCTCACACTTAAACAAAGAATTAAGAGGCTCTGCTTCTCTTGGATTCCATTCTATGTCAAAGACGGGAAGATGAATCTCTTCAGTGGGACTTAATTGCCCTTTTGCAGATGGACGTTTAATCTTTGACTGCGATATGGTACAGGAACACTCATTCTCCAGAGCAGCGATATCCACCCCAAGCTTTGTAAGCCAATTGGTACTGAGCCGGTATACGTCATTGGTGTTTAGTGCCGAATTCTTCCCGGATAGAGTCTTAACCTGCCCGCGAAGCACCGCAGGATCAGACGCATTCAAATAATTCAGGTCTTCAAAAGTTACCAAATGTCCCTTCTCAAAAATGAAGCGATACCGCTCCGTTTCAAAGTTACCCCTCAAATCAGAGAAAGAAACAATGCTACTCTTTACATTTTCGGTAGTCATCGGCTGGTTAAGAGGAATATCCAACGTCTCACAAAAAAGATTTGCCTGAAGGATCATGAGAGTCGTCATAACAAATTTATACGCTAAATAATATGATGTTAATTGCATATCTTTATTTTTCTTATATTAAGAATTGATTATTTTAGTCAAATTTTCTAAGATTAAAGCACCCGGAAATTCGCCAACTTTCTATTCCTGGAAAACGGTATTTTGTTAAAAGATCATTACACGGACTGAGGCATTGGTTTAACTCTTGTCCACTCATCCACCTACTCCAAATATCAGCCATTAAGTTCTTGTAATGTCCTTGCAGGGTAGCTCCAAACCAAGCATCTTCTTCTGAAGGTACATGTATTTCTTCTCTCCATCCCACATAAGCTTTTGGTGTTCGTTCAAAAAGAATGTAATCTAGCACCGTATCTGTACTTGTTTCTGAATAATATTCAAAGCCGAATGCAGGTTCCATTAGCCTACCTCCTGCAGAGTTGCACGAATTCAAGACAACTAATTTATAAGGTTTTTTATTATTTTTTGGTTTTCCCGCTCTTGAGAGCCAGGCATAATTTTCCAGTAGATCAAGAATTTCAAATCCACCAATTCGAGATTTATCAAAGTTTCCGAAAATCATGGTTTCTAGTCCGTGACCAAACCAGAAGAAATTCGCACCTTGAGTGAGCGCGTTCGTGAGAGTTGTCTTATCTACATCTGTGTCGTACCTGAATGTTACTGCTCCTAGTGGTACATTTCCTCCCTTGGGCAAAAGATCGTACGGGTTAGAGTGGAGGGGGTTACCAAGTAAATCAACAACGGAATGTTGCATAATATCTTCTCGACCTTTTTCTAATTTAGAAGAATAGTCATCCCATCCCCAAGCTACAGTGAATTTATCGGCATTATGTATCCTCCCCTCTTTCACGTATATTTTCTCAAACATATTCGTTATACATTGATCACTACACATCCAAAGTCGAACCATGAACGATGCGGATATATTCCCGTAGGAGATTTGTACTCCGTTGGTATTGCACAAATCCCAGCTCAATTGGAGCTGCCCATTGGTAACTGAGCCTGAAGTCCCCGTTAGGTAATAGCCCTCTTCGTCATAGAATTGAATGACGTAGTCTGCAATTGGTTCAGCCATTGTCGCAGAAATGAAGAGGGTACTTCCAAACTGGTCATTAATTCGTTCAAACCTCATTGGGTTATGTATAGTGACAGTTTTTTGAATTCCATGGGAAGTATAAGAAGTGTTGTCTTGATAATAATCAAAACGAGCCTGGAGAGTATAATTACCATTGGTCAGGTGCATTGTATCCCAATAAAGGTACAAACTTCGATCAAGGTTTTGTGCGATATGTACATCCCCTGATGGAACACCATTTACGAGCAAAGTAATTGGTTGATTTAAAACATGTTCGCGTATTCCAATCAACGGTAACTCCGCATACCCTTCCAAGGTGGTATTGTTGGTTAGTGTAACGAGATCCAACGGGTTATCCGACTTCCTAGGGTTTGTACCCAGTAGAAACTCAGCCAAATTGTTTAAGCCATCTGAATCTGGATCACAAAAGGTATTAGTGTAGGAAGGAGACATTCCGTAATGAAGCAGCCATTGTATGGGGATACCCGGATTATCAGCATGTTCTATCTGTTGAACCAGTATGTCATCCCGTAAAAGGCCACCCTTACCGTCCGTAACAATATAACTGAAGCGATCAGAACCAAAGTAATTTGTGTTCCGGTTGTAGGTTACGTTTCCCTGATCATCGAAGGAAGCTGTCCCATATTTGGGAGTTGTCAATGCAAAGAGGCATACCGTATCGTTGTCGGGGTCGCTTACGTTTGTAAAAACGTTAAAACCGGCGCTGTAGACGTCTGGCTGCATGGTCAGAATAATGTTAGAGAGCGCAATTGGATTCCCATTACCTGTTTGATTGACGAAAACGGTGACTGGTGCGCAATCTTCTCCGCCATAGTAGTTCTCAATACAGTACTCAAAAGGATCTATTCCATAGAAACCACTATCTGGTTGATACAGGAGCCGAAAAGGTTCAAGCAAAGACAAATTCTCTTCTTCGCAGCTGATCATCCCATGATCAGAATAAAATACTGCTCTTACAAAAAAATAATCATCGTCGGGTGTATAATCATTTATCAAAATATCGAGTAAATTATTAATGCTATTTTGTTGGACTTGAAAGAAATCGGGCCCGGCCACAGGAGAAACATCGACGATACGGAAAAAACTCGAAGTATACTGATCCTGTCCCAGATTTCCGGTCAGTAAGGCAATGTTCGTTTCAGCAACGAAAGATGTCTCAAAATCCCATAAATCAGGGTTGGGGACAGAACTGGATTGGAGCATATATTCGCCGCCTGCCTCAGTGTTGTGAACCAGAATAGTTGAATAGCTGGGGTTGTTATTATATGCGCTAACGCCTGGGAATATTTCCAACCATAATCCGTTCGTGTTTAATGTGGGTAAGGTGACCAGAGGCGTTCCACCTTGGGAACCGGCAGCCGGTAAAGGTGGTAAACTGTCAGGAATTGTCCGCATTATAACCTCTCGGTTCTCACTCAAGGAAAACCTGGTGCTGATTAATTGGGCCGCATCCTCCGGAGTGTCAGCGACCAAATAATTTCCATCGGCTCGTAAATAAACAGGTATTTCCCAATCCGAAGGATAGGGAGAGCAGGGATAGGGAGGATAAATCACCCCCATAGTGTCAGCCGAGAGAAGATAAAACGTCCCCGAAGAAGGAGGTAAAACTCTTTGAGGGTTTTCATCTCTCTGATCTGTTTGGGCTAAAACACACAGTTGGAATAACGCTGCCGAGAAAAAAGCGATGAAAATATTTCTGTTTTGTGTTCTTGTTTTCATACTGAAAAGTATCCTTATATATCAAATTGTACGCCCAGAGTAGCATCATTCCAATTCTTTGTCAAGCGCTTCGATGATTTTTTTGTTTTTACCGTACTCTCCTAAAATTTCCTTAGCTGAAACGCTGAAAAAACTGTCACGGTTTCTATTCTTTTGTTGGCTACTTTCTACCGTGGTCATTTGCCTTTTCCGCCTTTTTCGAGGTAGACAACAGATTTAATTCTGTTCGGGTTCCGACTCTTCTTTTTTCTTTTTTCTGCGCTGGCGGACGGCATCGGAGAGAATATGCTCTATCTGTCCGTTGACCGAACGGATTTCCTGTGCCGCCCAGCGCTCAAGCTCATCCCAGAGCTTGGGGTCCATCCTGAGTAAAAATGATTTACGGGGTGCCAATGTGCTTAATTATCGTGTGTTAGTAAAAGGAGCCGCTCCATCGGGATTAAATCAGTGATAGAGAGTTCCGGTGTTGACGACGGGTTGAGCCTCGGAATCGGAGCAGAGGACGACCAGGAGGTTGCTGACCATGGCGGCCTTGCGCTCATCGTCCAGCTCGACCACATTTTTGTTTGAGAGCTCTTTCAGTGCCATTTCGACCATGCTGACCGAACCCAGGACGATTTTCTCACGAGCCGCGATGACGGCTTCCGCCTGTTGGCGCCGGAGCATTGCGCTGGCGATCTCCGGTGCATAGGCCAGATGGTTGAGTCGGGCTTCCTCGATCACGACCCCGGCCCTGTTGAGACGATCCTGGAGCTCCGCCTGGAGCGCCACGGAGATTTCGCTGGCGTTGCTGCGCAGGGTAATCTCTTCCTGTCCATGCTCCCCTTCATCATAAGCGTAAGAGGTGGCCAGGTGGCGGACGGCGGATTCGCTCTGAATGGTCACGAACTGCTCGTAATCATCGACATCGAACATAGCTTTGGCGGTATCTTCCACGCGCCAGACGATGACGGCCGAAATCTCAACCGGGTTGCCGCGCTTGTCGTTGACCTTGAGTTTATCGCCATTCATGTTGCGTGAGCGCAGGGAGATTTTATTGCGGTTGGCGCTCCTGATGTTGCGTTTGGCGGCCAGAGAGCCGACCGAGGGTGTCGGCGAGGCTTCAGCGGTGACAACCATTCTCCCATTGGAGTAAAAAGGGTTGCCCCAATGGAAACCGGTTTGGCGTACCGTCCCGACGTATTTACCGAAGAGAATGAGGACGCGTGCCTGATTGGGCTGCAGGGTGAAGAACCCGGGCAGAACCAGGGTAAAGAGGAGAGCTTCAAGAAGAGCTCCCGGGATGATGAGTAGAGGTGATTCTATTCCGGCTCCGAAAATGATCATGAGGAGTGAAAATAAGACAGCGAATAAAAAACAGACGAGTACGAACCATCCGTTAATTACTTGAATTTCTTTTTCGACGCTCGTAGTGAGCTCTTTAAGAGGTGTATTAGTTTTCATAGTAGTGATAATGGTGTATGTGGCCGTAAGGAGGTCGCATATCAGTATGATATCACTTTGCAGCAGGAAAGCAAGTGAAGGGAACCACTTTTTTTAAAATTTTTTTTACGCCCCTATTTCCACTGGAAGTAGAGGATGCGGACGTCGCGGGCTGAGACGCGATGGAGCATTGAGGAGAAGACGCGCTCCTGTTCACCGACCCGGGCGCGGACCTCGACCTCGAAGACGGTGCTTCGGACTCCGCAGAAGGAGCCGATCTGCTGCACCAGAGTCTGGGGCATCCCGGGAATCTGCTGGAGCATGGCGACCCCGGTGATCATGGTGTCATCCTCGGTGCCTTCCATGTCGTCCAGGCCCCGGCGATAGGTAATGATCTCGTTGGCGATTTCCGGTGTGATGCCCGGGAGCATCTGGAGGACTTCGGCCGGAGCGGTATTGATATTGAGCGTGCCCGAAGAGAGGGTGCAGAAAAGGTCCATGAGTCCGCCTTCAAAAATGTTTTCATCTTCGTAGCTATCCCCGATCCGGACTTCATCGGGGTCAATATAGGTGCTGACCGGAGAGCGGCCCTCCAGGCGTGCGATTCCGTAATAGAGTTCGGGCGTGACACCCTGGATCATGAGCAGCTCGGAGATATCGTCCAGGGGGCCATTCTTGCAATAGTAGGGCGGGTCAAGGCCGAGGTAGTATTCATCTTCGGCGCCGCTCAGTTTGGCGTTGTCGTCGGTATCGCGCCAATCCAGTACCGAATCGGAGATGGTGCTGGCCAGAGTGGCATCGGCCCCGAGGACCGTGAGCGCATTTTCCATGAGAGCCGCCGTGGCGGTATTGATATTCATTTTGCGCTCATTGTCGGTAATGGAGACCGAAAAGACGCCGTTGCCCAGCTCGTTATTATCGAGAAAGACGAATTCCAGGAGGTCATTGGTCTGGCCCGGCCCGCCGGCCCATTTCTGGTTCAGGGCGTCGCAGGGCTGGTTCAAATTGAGCTGCTGGCCGACGACGTAACGGGCCAGCTCCACGCCGGAGCGCCCGAGCCACTCGAGCTCAGAATCGCTCAGGTGGTTATTGGCCAGCTTCATTTCCACTTTCATGAACCATGCGAAGCCGGCGGTCATAGTCCCCAGGACGATGATGACGACCATGACGATGATGAGCGCAATACCGCTCTGGGGATTGCATGCTCTTGAAATCTTTTTGGGTTTGAGAGGGGATATCTGCATAGGTGATCCTTTCAGAATTAACGTCTGCCTCCGCCTCCGGGCATACCCGGGCCTCCGCCGCCCATACCTTGGCCGCCCTGACGACCACCCCAGCCGCCACCACCGGACCGGCCTCCGCCTCCGGATCTACCACTGCCGCCACCCCAGCTGCCGCCTTGACCGCCACCTCCGCCGGTTCTGCCGCCGCTCATACCTTGACCACCACCCTGGCCACCTTGACCGCCCTGACCACCGGATTGGTTACCCATGGTCATGCCCTGGGCGACGGTGCCCTGGATTTGCGGGTCAATAATGTTGCCGCTCATGGCGATGACGCGTGAATCAAGCTGAGCGGGTTCGTTGCCGACATAGCCGTGGCCCATGGAGACTCGCGCCAGCAGAGGCAGTGCATTGGTGTCTTCCCAATCCAGAATCCAATCCAGTTCATTGGTATCCCAGAACTCCACGGAGAAGAAAGAGACGTCGGTGGAAAGCTCGATAGGCGGGATGAGGTCGATATACTCCTCATCGACCAGGAGCGGCTGTTGGTAAAGGATGAGAGAATTGCGGCCGCTTTCATTGGGTTCCACCATATAAGTGAGCCGCCGCAGAGGCAACCCGTCATAGAGGCCGCTGCCGATAAAGCCCGGCGGCAGGTAAGCCACGAAAGAGAGGGCCGAGTAATCGCCCTCATTATCGACTTCGAAACTGTAGTAATTGGTATTGGCCTGGAACATGCGGGCGGACATGAGCGATTCGCTCAGTGCGCGCATACCGACCCGGGTGCGCTGGGTTTCTTCGGCGGCAAAGCTGGCGGATTGCTTTCCCGAGAGGATGAGCGTCCAGATTTCGTAAATGGAGGTCAGGATCATGCCGAAGATGAAAATGGAAATCATCAGCTCCAGGATGGTAAACCCTCTCGGAGTGCGCGGTTCGGACCGCTGCGGCGTGATTTCAAAATGGTTCATTTTCTCAAACATATTATCCCTCTTTAGCCCCGGTTATCTTCCCAGAATGGATTCGGGCCGGTAGAGCCAGAGGCTCATGGTGGTCGAATCCCGTCCCCCGAAGGAGCCCGGGTGATAGACCTCCACGTCCACCTGGAAAAAACCGTTGGTGCTGACTTCGTAAGCTTCCCGGGCCCAGGACCAGCCCGGGTACATATCGCCAAAATCGCCCGATTCAGAAATCTCCTCCAGCCGGTTGGTTGCCAGCATATCGTACACGACCTGGGTGAAATCGACCTGGGTTACGTTGAGAGAGCGGGCAGCCCGCAGGTTGGTATTGAGGAGCTCCATGATGGAAAAGTAGGCCATGAAGAAGATCGCCATGGCGACCACGATTTCCAGCAGGGTAAAGGCATCGGCCGGGAGAGTTTTTTCCCGCCTCAGCTTCGGATGTTGCCCGAGTATTTTTGGAGTGATCGTCATGGTTAATCTTTCGGGTTTAGAACTCGATTCCTCCTCTTCTGCGGCGGAGCGGGTTTTTGGGAGTGGCCAGCTCATTAAGGTTATCAAAATCGGCCAGACCCGTGACCATATCGACCGTTACGCGCCGGAAATCACCCTGCCAGGAGAGTACGACCGTCATGAGATCGGCGGTTCCATTGGGGAAAAAGCGGGAAATGACCTGGTCGTCATCCATGTGCTCGGTCATATTGACGTCGAGCATTTCGATCTGTACCTCGTCATTGAGCTGATACTGGGTGCTCTTGTAAGGAGCGGATTTCATGGAGCTCTTATTGGTCGTGGAGCCCGAGAGGCTGGCCGAATTGCCCCAGTTCATTGATTCATTGATGTCGCGCGGCATCTCCTCCACCTGGAAGGTATATTCGTAGGGGTGGAATTTCACGACCATGGGAGTGCAGCGGATGATGGCCGTGGCCCGGGCCTGCGCGCAGGCGTCCATGACGTCAAAGACGCTCTGGGTAAGCGGGTCGCGTTTCTGGACGGCTCTGAAAACGGCCGGAATGCCGATGCTGCAGAGGACGCTGATCATCCCCACTACCACCAGAAGCTCGATGAGCGTAAAGGCGGTTTGATGAAGCGAAGATTTCTGAAGCGTCAATCCTTTCATGGATTCTAACGGTTAATATTGGATGTGAGCGAGAACATGGCCGAGAGAATACCCAACAGGATGAAGCCGACAAAGAGCGCCATGGTGATGATGAGGATGGGCTCGATCATCGTAGTCATGAGGCGCAGTGCTGTCTGGAGGTCATCTTCGTAAGTTTCAGCCAGGCTCTGGAGCGAGCCGGGGATATCGCCGGTCTCTTCGCCGATCTTGACCATGTCAATCATCAGCTGCGGGAAGACCCCGCTTTTGGCCAGAGGCTGGGCGATCGTTTTACCGTCGGTGACGGCGTTGCGCGTATCGGTAATGGCCTTCTTAATAACGACGTTGTCAATGACGAGCTCGGTAATCTTCAGGGCGACCAGGACCGGGACGCCGTTCTGCATGAGCGTCGAAAGAGTGCGGGAAAACTGGGCGAAGAGATTCAGCCGCGAAGCATTGCCGATAATGGGGGCATTCATTTTCCAGCGGTCCCAGGCGACACGGCCCCGTGCAGACTGGATATATCTGCGGAAGAGCATGACGACCGTAAAAATACCGATCAGGACGGCCCACCAGTAGTTTTTGAAAAAGGTGGAGCTATCCATCAGGAAGCGGGTCGTGGCCGGCAGGGGAGCATTCATGCTCTTAAAAATTTCCATGAATTTGGGCATCATGAAGGTCATGAAAAAGAAGATGACGCTCAGCCCGACGATGATGACGACGGTCGGGTAGATCATGGAGCTCTTGAACTTGCTCTGGACTTCCGCGAAGCGCTCATAGTGCGCGGAGAGGCGTTTCAAAACTTCCACCAGCGCGCCGCTCTGTTCGCCCGAGCGGACCATGTTCACGAACATGTTGGAGAAAATGACCGGCTGGCGGCTCATGGCCTCCGAGAGGCTTTTACCCTCGACGACGTCCTGCTTGAGCTGGCGGCTGACCTCGGTCGGGATGCCTTTGCTGCCGACATACGTCATACTGTTGAGGGCGGCCGTGAGCGGCATACCGGCTTTGAGGAGATTGGCCAGCTGGTTGGAATAGTTGGCGAGCTCCTTCATGCCGGGCTTTTTCTGGCGGGTGAAATAATCCCGTGTGCTCTGGGGCAGGAGGTTGAGGAGGCCGCTTGAGCTTTGGCCGCCGCGCAATCCCCTGGATTTGGTTTTACCCTTAGCGGCCGCTTCGACCGATACGGGCAGGAGACCCTGCTTCTGCAATTGGGCCAATGCTGCCATACGATCACCTGCTTCGAGCACACCCTGAATGGATGTGCCGTTTTTCTTACGCGCCTTATAAACGAATTCTGCCATCGTCAGTCCCTGTTTGAAAACACCCGTTCTGGGCTAAAGTTGCTCTATTTAAGCTTCCGGCTCCGGTTTTTCCCCCTCTTTCGGGGCCTTAGGCACCTTAGAATCCGGAGAGGAATCCGGCGAAGAAGGAGGCGGCGGAGGCGGCGGCTCATCAAGATTTTGCTTGGGAGGCGGTGCCATTTGAGGAACCTCCAATCCCAAAAGCTCATAAAATTTCTGCGAGTCGAGCATCTCTTTTTCCAGCAACTCCCGGGAGATGAGCTCGAGCTGATCCTTGTGATCGGTCAAAATCTGCCGGGCGTGTTCGTAGGAGCTGTTCAGGAGTTTAAGAACTTCCTGGTCGATAATCCGGGTTGTTTCGGGGCTGCAATCGGTGCGGAAACCCATCTCTCCGCCGCCGAACATTCCCTGGTCGGGCTGCAGACAGTGGGTCAGGCCGATGGTTTCGCTCATTCCGTACATGCAGACCATCTGGCGTGCCAGAGAGGTCGCCCGTTTCAGGTCGTTTTCGGCTCCGGTCGATATTTCCTGGAAAGTGATTTCCTCAGCCGCGCGGCCTCCTAAAAGCCCCGAAATCCGGGCCAGGAGCTCTGAGCGCGTGAGGATGAACTGATCTTCCGCGGGAATCTGCATGGTATAGCCCAGGGCGGAGCGGCCTCTGGGGACGATGCTGATTTTCTGGACCGGGTCGCAATTCTGGTCATAGGCCGCGATGAGCGCATGGCCCGCTTCGTGGATGGCGACGCGGTGAAGCTCTTTCTCGCGGAGGCGCCTGCTTCTGCGTTCGGTTCCGGCGATCACCTTCTCAATGGCTTCCTCCATATCCGACTGGGCAATCACGGAGGAGAGACGCCGGGCGGCCAGAAGTGCCGCTTCATTCAAAGTATTGGCCAGGTCGGCACCCGAGAAACCGGGAGTGCCCTGGGCCACACGCCGCAAATTGACGTCGGAGGCCAGCGGCTTGGTGCGTGAATGGACTTTCAGGATGGCTTCGCGTCCATCCAGGTCCGGTGCGTCCACGACCACCTGCCGGTCAAAGCGGCCCGGACGCAGCAGCGCGCGGTCCAATACGTCGGGGCGGTTGGTGGCACCCAGGATAATCACGCCGGCATTGGTCTCGAAGCCATCCATCTCGACCAGCAACTGGTTGAGGGTCTGCTCGCGCTCATCATTGACCGAGCCCATGTGGACACCGCGCTGGCGGCCGATGGCGTCCAATTCATCAATAAAAATAATGCAGGGGGATTGCGCCTTGGCCTGCTGGAAGAGATCGCGAACACGGGCCGCGCCGACACCGACGAACATTTCGACGAAATCACTGCCGCTCAGGGAGAAGAAAACGACCTTCGCTTCACCGGCCACAGCCCGGGCCAGAAGTGTTTTACCGGTTCCCGGAGGCCCCACCAGGAGAACGCCTTTGGGGATTTGGGCACCCAGCGCCTTATATCGGGCCGGGTTTTTTAGAAAATCGACCACCTCCTGAAGCTCATACTTGGCTTCATCGCAACCGGCCACGTCGGCAAAGGTGACGCCGGTTTCCTTATCGGCGGAGACTCGCGCCTTGGATTTACCGATGGAGAGGATGGATTGGCCGCCCATACCGATCTTGCGCGAGATGAAAATCCACAGGCCGATCATGAGCCCGATCGGCAGTACCCAGACCAAAATGAATTGCTCAAGGAAGCTGGGACGGCTGCCCAGGAACTTGGTGCCGCTTTTCTCAAGCTCCTCGACCAGCTTGGTATCCTCGGCGACACGAATGGTTGAAAACTCGAAAACGCCTTCCTGCAGAGGTTGTTTTGTGAAAAACTTCGAGAAAAAGCCGGGAGAGTAGGTTGGCTCGGGGCGTTCCTCTTGAGTGGCGGTCGCCGTGCCCGTTGTGCCTTTGGCGGATACTTCGGGAGCGGTTTCTTTCGTCTTGGAAGCTTCAGCCGCAGAAGGGGTTTTCTCGCCTTCACCCTCCACCGTCAGACCGGAGGCAGGTTCGGGAGCCGGGGCTTTCTTGAGAGCGATTTTGCCGACAATGAGGTCCTGGCCGATGAGGCACTCCACCACTTCCCCCTGAGCGACATGTTTTTTAAACTCGCTGTAAGGGATGCTCTTGGAACCGGTGGCACCCACCAATTCATGCCAAAGGACGAGGACGAGCACAGCGGTCAGAATATATCCCATCGAGAAACGCCAGGGCGATTTCTCCTGAGGGGTTCGACTGCCGCCATCTTTACCGGGTTGGCTCTTCTTTGGAGGTATCATATCCGTTTTTCCTTCTTTCGCTTGCGCTACCGGAGTGAAACTTTACCCGATAATAGGCCAAGTGCAAACCTATTTATAACCGGATAAGGTTTTGAGTGAGAAAGAAAGAACCCGTAAAACGCCCGCCTCTTTTTGAAACCACCAATGAACACGAAAAGGCAAGAATGAAGAAGGAACACTGGAACCACAGATAGACACGGATAAACACGGATTTGCGAAGTGTTTTCTACAAGGATGCGGGTAATTCGCTGAACTCTTTGGCAGCTTTGAGCCGAGTTTCGAGGGCTTGTTTCGCACGGTCCCTTGAACCACCCACCCCAAAACATCCGTGTCCATCTGTGTTCATCCGTGGTTCTTTGTTTGCCTGATTGATTTTTTTCGTGTTTATTTGTGATTCTGATTAATGATGTGCGTATGTATTGAGTTCGAGCGAGCTTTTTTTAATCAGTTTAAAATTGATATATTATGCTTGCAATCTCCACGTTACATGGTTTAATCGAAACTGTTATGGGATTAGTTTATATACTTGTGAATCCATGCCTTTTAGGCTGGGTAAAAATAGGGATGGTAGAGAAAGACGACATAAAAGAGCGATTGGGGAACCTCAATTCACCTCCAAACATACCTCTTTCATTTCGTTGTTATGCAACCTATAAAGTTGAAAAACCCCGTGAAGTTGAGAATTGTATTCACAATATCATAGATGCGATTGACAACTCTTTACATGCGCGGGAAGAGTTCGAAAATGGAAGAACACGCGAACGAGAGTTTTTCGAAATTTCACCGGAAGCAGCATATGCGATATTTGAAAATATCGCAGAACTTCGCAATGACAAAGAAGTAAACCTCAAAAAATATGAGCGAACTCCGACGGAAATAGAGGAGGAACAAATTGCAGAAAAAGCAATTATTCGAGCAAAAAGGAAAAGGAATACTTTTGGTTCATTGGGAATACCGGTAGGAACTCTAATAGTTTTTAGACTCAATAATAGTTTAACTGCAAGGGTGTTAGACAATATTAATCATGTAGAGTACGAGAGTGAAACGTACACTGTAAGTGCTCTCGCGTCTAAATTACTAACTGAAAAACTAGGTAAGAAGGAAACGAATGTTAATGGGTGGTTGTACTTCACAAAAGACGGAAAAACCTTAGACGAAATACGCGAAGAAATTGAGAACAACACTCCGGAATTTGAATCCTAATATTTAGAAACCTTAAAGAGGTCACCAGTACTTTTCATATCCGTTGGGATATGGGATGGGAATATTAGTTCCCTCCGTGTGTGTTTCTTGCTTTTTATACGAATGAACACGAAAAGGCAAGAATGGAGAAGGAACACTGGAACCACAGATAGACACGGATAAACACGGATTTGCGAAGTGCTTTCTACAAGGATGCGGGTAATTCGCTGAACTCTTTGGCAGCTTTGAGCCGAGTTTCGAGGGCTTGTTTCGCACGGTCCCTTGAACCACCCTCCCCAAAACATCCGTGTCCATCTGTGTTCATCCGTGGTTCATCTCCCTTATCTGGTGGTTCTTATCAACTGTTCTTTTTCCTTTGCCTTATTCTTGTTTATTGATGTCCATTCGTGGTTTTGGGCTATAAGGGGCGGCTCTTTTTACTTGAGGTTTTGGGGTTCGGTGGCAGGCATCGTCATCCCGAATAGTGTCACTTCTATTGGAGGAAGGGCATTCTGGGATTGCAGCAGTCTGACTGACGTTTATTTCAAGGGGAACGCGCCGAAATTACCGGAAGAAAATGCCTTTTTTGCCCCATCTGTTATCTACTACAAGCCCGGCACCACGGGATGGACAAATCCCTGGGATGGCAGACCGACAAAAGAATGGGTAGAGTAATCCCCTGAGATTATAAATTCCCCATAGAGCCGAAGACGCAAAAATGTTTTCGGCTTTTTTTTGTCACGAAGAATGGACGTAAATGCTTTTTGTCCATGCCTGTCTGGAGTTTTTCGTGTCGATTCGTGGGGCTGATTTTCTAGTAAAAAATTTCCCTTTACAAAGGGGGGAATGAAGTTACTCTGGAGGGTGGCAACCTTTTTTCTTTGAAATATAAACACTACAAGGAAAATCATGAAGACGCAAAAAATGATATCTGTAGGCGCAGTGTCGCGCTTCGTCACGTTATTCATCCTCTTGGCATCGCTTCTGGTGTTGCCGAAGGCACACGCCGCAGTAGGCGATTCATTCACGATAGACGGACTGAATTACACTGTTCTATCGGTAAACAGCTTCTTTAGAACGGGAACGGTTTCTGTTCGGGCTGCGAGCTTAAACTTATCCGGCAATATTACGATTCCGGCCTCCGTTGCCAGTGAGAAGGTAATATATTCAGTGGTTCTTATTCCGGCTGAAGCATTCCGGAGTATTAAGGGCCTGGTAACCATCACAATTCCTGAGAATGTCGCTGAAATTGGAGAAAGGGCATTCCAGAATTGCGGCTATCTGACGGGCGTTTTTTTCGAAGGAAATGCGCCATCAGTCGGAGCAGATGCCTTTGGCGAACCTGCAATTATCTACTACAAGTCCGGAACCACAGGATGGACAAATCCCTGGGAAGGACGGCCGACAGCCCTATGGGGGCCTCCCGAAATCACAAAGCAACCGCAGAGCCAAGCCGTAATGGAAGGCGACCCGGTTACTCTCAGCGTCGTTGCGGAGGGTACGGAGCCCTTGGGCTATCAGTGGTACAAGGATGGAGTTCTCATTGGAGGGGCCACAGGGGCAAGCTACACAATAAGTAGTGTGAGCGCCGGAGACCAAGGGAGTTACACCGTCACCGTTTCCAATATTTTAGGAGATGCGACCAGTTCCCCTGCGGTAATCACAATTAAGCAAGAACCGGTCATTACGTGGGCGGCCCCGGCTGCGATCACTTACGGAACGCCTCTGGGTACGACTCAGTTGAATGCCACGGCAGATGTGGAAGGTAGTTTTGTCTATACACCGGCTGCCGGTACGATACTGGATGCCGGTACACATCAGTTGTCGGTGAAATTCATCCCGACGGATACAGTGAATTACACGAGTGCTTCTAAGAGTGTGAAGATCGTTGTCAATAAGGCGACCCCGGTCATTACGTGGGCATACCCGGCAGCGATCACTTACGGAACGCCTCTGAGTGGGACCCAGTTGAATGCTACGGCAGATGTAAAAGGTAGCTTTGACTATACACCGGCTGCCGGTACGATACTGGATGCTGGTACACATCAGTTATCGGGGAACTTCACTCCGACGGATGCATTGAATTACGCGAGTGTTTCTAAGAGTGTGCCGATCGTAGTCAATAAGGCGACCCCGGTCATTACGTGGGTAAACCCGGCAGCGATCACTTACGGAACGCCTCTGAGTGCGGCCCAGTTGAATGCCACGGCAGATGTGGAAGGTTTCTTTGCCTATACACCGGCTTCCGGTACGATACTGGATGCGGGTACACATCAGTTATCGGTAAAATTCATCCCGGCGGATCCATTGAATTACAAGGGTGCTTCTAAGAGTGTGGAAATCGTAGTCAATAAGGCGACCCCGGTCATTACGTGGGCGACCCCGGCTGCGATCACTTACGGAACGCCTCTGAGTGCGGCCCAGTTGAATGCCACGGCAGATGTGAAAGGTAGCTTTGACTATACACCGGCTGCCGGTACGATACTGGATGCTGGCACGCAGACCTTAAGGACAGTCTTCACTCCGAAGGACACTGTGAATTACAAGTCAGCTAAAGCTAGTGTTGAGCTAGTGGTCAACCCGGCTACGCCAGTAATTACGTGGGCAACCCCGGCAGCGATCACTTACGGAACGCCTTTGAGTGCGACTCAGTTGAATGCCACGGCAGATGTGGAAGGCAGCTTTGAATATAAACCGGCTGCCGGTACGATACTGGATGTTGGTACACATAAGTTATTGGCGAAATTCACCCCGACGAATACAACGAACTACAATACGGTAACCGCAGGAGTTGAGTTGGTCGTTAAGG
>Ga0265294_10000407_pt1 | contig 57799 bp, 56 predicted proteins | sample MunlanPumphouse3_FD_192504 | JGI IMG/M metagenome (GOLD analysis project Ga0265294, IMG submission 192504) | Groundwater microbial communities from a municipal landfill in Southern Ontario, Canada - Pumphouse #3 | ecosystem: Environmental > Aquatic > Deep subsurface > Groundwater | place... | reverse complement strand
TCAAATTGACTACTACCTATAGTACCATTCTGTGCTGTATTATATGGCTTTTTAACACCTTCGAAAACCATCTTTATTGAGCCATCTGTATTAATTTTAACAATGCGCCATAGATATCCATTAAAAGTAATCCAGTTATTTGGATTTGATCCTCTATAATAATAAAAATCCTCTGTAGAAACATAATGTAATCCTTCAGTTGTACCAGTAACTACATTTTCTGGTAACGTTAATTCATTTACAAGAAGAGTTGGAATATAGCAGACCCTATCTTCAAAACAAACATCCAAAGACTCATCTGTTTCTCTTGTTATAATAATCTTTTTAGTTAAATCAATATCTAAATCAGTACGTGGGTCTTTAAGTGAAATATTCTTTAATAAATCACTTTCATGCAAATCATTTAAGGTTAAAATATAATAATTATATAAATCTAAACTTTCTGCCACTTCTTCTTGATGTCTAAATACATATAATTTAGCGTTATCCTCAAAAGTTCCCATTAAAATATCATAAGAATTTTCTTTAGCTTTCCTTATCGTTGCAAAAATACTAGGTACTACAATTGCTGATAAAATTCCTAAAATTATTATTACGGCTAGTATTTCTATTAAAGTAAAACCTTTATTTTTTCTCATACAACTACCTCTTAATTCTATTATTTTAACACAATGTAATTCCTGTTGATTATCATTTTCTCAATTTTATTTTACTTAATGTTATCATGTATTATTCTGAAAATCAATAATACGTTAGATTGTTATTTCTACGGTAAATACGAAATTATAATATATCCATTTCCATAATGGCCTGTCTTAGTTGATTCAAAAATACCTGGCATTGTCTCACTACCTGAAGCCATTATTATATTATTAAAGCTATAATTTGAATAATGTTTGTTTTGAGCCGTGTGAATTCCTGTTTGATCTATGGCATCACACCCTGTACATCCCGAAACAAATGAAGATCCTCCTGATGCTGATTGGCAAGTTTGCGAGCTACTGCTAATAAAACCAGAAAAGCCACCATAATAGCCTCCTCCAGCTCCACTAGATGGAGTATATCCATAATCAGTTCCTGTTTGACCTATACCGAAGAAATAACCAGTCGTTTGAGTAGCGCTGTTGGATGAGCAAATAGGAGAACTGATTGTATTACCACCAGCCCCACCAGCACTACCAAAAGTACTACCTCCGCCACCAGCTGCAACCATTATTCGCGAACGCAGCGAATCAACGTTATCCCAAAATCCATTAACAAGTCTAATGTCGGTAGCACCACCGCCACCACCAGTTCCTTCATCATCAGTATCGCTACCTCCAGTACCGCCACCATTATATCCACCAGCACCTCCAACAGAATTAGATGGTGAATCTAATCCAACACCACCCACATACATATAAAGATCAACATCTTTATTTAAATATACTGTTCCCTCAACATATGACCCAGCTCCACCATCATGTATAAAGGCACCATTTTGTCTACCTCTACCACCACTTGCACCCCATAATTGAATTTTATATCGACCAGCTATAGGGACTTTATAAGTTTGGGGAGTCCCAGTGTAATCAAACCTAAAAATATTTTGTTGGGTGATTACTTTTGAAATTTCAGCATATCCATTACCTGAATGCCCCTTTTCCTCTATTCCATCAGAACCAGGCATATAACTTTTACCATCAATCATAAGCATATCTTTAAATACTATTCCTGAATAATGATTAGGTTGACCTGTATGAACACCAGATTGATCCATAGCATCACAGCCGTTATAACCAGAAATAAATGATGAACCACCTGATCCTGATTGACAGCCTCCTGTTCCGACTCTTTCAGATTGTCCACCATAATAACCGCCACCTGCACCACTAGAAGGGGTATAACTATAATCATGGCCCATTTCTCCAACCCCAAATAAATAGCCTGTCGTTTGAGTAGCTCCTGGAGACGAACATATAGCAGGACTCATTAAATTCCCGCCTGAACCTCCAACACTTCCATAAGTACTACCGCCACCACCTGCTGCAACCATTATTCTTGAACGCAGTGAATCGATAGCATCCCAAGATCCATTAACAAGTCGGATATCAGTAGCACCACCGCCACCTCCGCTTCCTTCATCATCATCATCACTACCTCCGGTTCCGCCTCCATTGTATCCGCCAGCTCCCCCTACGGAATTAGATGGTGAATCTGCTCCAACACCTCCAACATATATATAAATTTCAGCATCTTTTTCTAAGAAGACAACGCCAGTGGTATAAGAACCAGTACCTCCACTATAAATAAACTTACCATTTTGTCGGCCTCTTCCACCACCGGCACCCCATAATTGGATCCTATAATCACCAGCACTAGGTGCTTTGAACACTTGATAATCCCCTGTGTATTCATATGCATACATAATTGAATCGTTTGTAAAATTGTTTCTCGTTCCATGAACTTCCAAACCAGCCCATTTATTTTTACCTACAATATCAATATTAACTTTACCATTTACTAAATAAATCGATACAAATTCATAATTATTATTATCAATACCTAATTCATCCTTTATATTATCTACAGTAATAGTTGAACAATCAAAACCATCATGTAATGCATTTCGATTTTCAACAGCTTTAATAATAGTTGATGCATTAGCTTCAAATGATTTCAATTTAGAAGTTTCTATCAGTCCCTTAATAGCAGGAACAGTAATAACTAAAATAACTGCTAAAAGGATTATCACGGCAAGTAATTCAATTAACGTAAAACCCATACTTCGCTTCACGTTATCACCTACTCTCCATTTAATTTTAGCATATTTATAAAGCTAATTCAATTATTAACAATTAGTGAATAACTTATTGACATTTATATATATCATAGCTCATAAAAATATCAATATATCATAATATTTAATAGGTGATGATTATGTATCCATCAATAAAAAATTTAATTTTTGAAGGTGGTGGTGTTCTAGGAGTTTCTTACTTAGGCGCTGTTGATTATCTTGATGAAATAGGAATCCTACCCCAAATTGAAAAGGTCGCTGGATCATCAGCAGGAGCTATTACAGCATGTTTATTATCATTTAATACATCATTTAATGAATTAAAGATAATAGCATCTTCTCTAGACTATAAAAAAATACCACAAAAAGAAAAAACAGAGTTAAGAGATATAAATGATGACATCAAAAAAGAATTTGAGAAATTGTTTGATGATATAAATTGTGTTCACAGACTTATAAATAATTATGGATGGTATTCAACAAAATACTTTTATAACTGGATAAAAGAGGTAATTGCAAATCAATTTGATAAAAAGAAAAAACAACCACCCTATACTTTTGAAGATTTTGAAAACGAAGAACTACATTTAAATAATAAAATATTCAAAGACTTATATATAATTGGTACTGATATATCGTTTAAAACATCAGTTGTCTTTTCCTATGCTACCACTCCTAAAATGGAAGTTGCTGAAGCTGTTAGAATCTCTATGTCGGTCCCTCTATATTTTGAAGCTGTTAAAATAAATAATAAAACTAACAATTATATTTATGCAGATGGAAGTTTAATGAGAAATTATCCTATCAACTTATTTGATTATAATGGAATTAATTATGAAACTCTAGGGATGCAATTTAAAAACAAAACAAAGTATACAGAAACAAAAAATACAATCGATTATATTAGCAATGTCTTTAATACTCTTTTAAAAGTACAAGAAGATATTTATAACAATGATAAATTAAACCAAGGACGTACCATCAATATAAATACTGGTGGAATATCAGCCTTAGATTTTAATATTAGTAATAGCGATTATAAATTTTTATATAAACAAGGTTATGAAGCAGCTTTAGATTATTTTGAAGATAAATTCCATTAAAAAAAGAAGATTGCTCTTCTTTTTAATTTCTATATATATGAGTAAAAAATAAGAAGTATAATAAAAATTGTTATTACCGCTATTGGGAAACCTCTTAAAACTCTTAAAATTGGCGCACGATTCATTCGTTCTCTGATAGATTCAAAAACATAAATACTAACCATATATCCCGTACTAATAAATAATGAAGAACCTAACACATTGATTAAAGTATATTCAGTTTGAAGATTTAATAAAACCACGGTAAATATAGCACAATTTAAGATCGCTAGTTCATAATTAATAACCATATCAGAATATGGTGTTTTATTTTTCTTTATTATCATATGGATTGCTAAAGTAATACTTATAACAATAATTAGAAAAATAATTGCTTTAACATATTGGATATTGATTGACGCTAAAGTGTAAATAAAATATGTTAGTAAGCTAGATAAAGTAATATTTATAATAATAGCAAGCGCTAACATAAAATTTTCTTTTTCTTTTTTAGAATCATCATATAAAGGATTTGTTTTTAAGAGCTTCTCCAAAATAGCATTCTCAAGAAGAATAAATCCTAAAAATATTAATATAAGACTCAAATTATCACCTCTCATAATAAATTTACATTAGTTTTACAAACTATACTAAGATTAGTTATTGAATTAGCTTCTACTAAGTTATCATTTCTAAAGCCATTACCTAAATAAATACTAAAGCCTATTATTGCAATTGCAAATAATGAAAGGGATAGATATTTATAAGATAACTTAAATTTTGCTTTAGCTCCGATCGTATCAATTATAAAGACCAGCATATTCATCATTAGTATAGCTATTACAATAGCGGCTGGAAAAGGAAGAATAAATCTATTGATAACAGTAAGTAAGCCTAGACCTAAGCCAAATAACAATTGGCCAAATTTAGTAGTAGGACTAGTAACTGGATCAGTTGCCATAAAGACTGAGCCAAATAATAAACCTCCACTTAAAATATGAAATAAGGGATACCAAATATTTATATCATTCATAAAACCAATTATATAAGTCATTACAAATACTACCAAAATACAACTAACTGGTATAATCCATTTTATAACTTTAGTAAATATAAGATAGAAAAAGGCTAAAATAATTAATATTTTGCTAGTTTCTCCAAGCCCTCCAGGAATAAAACCAAAGAGCATGTCCCAGATTGTTCCAAAAGGTGTCATAAGTTCATCATAAGTACCAACATAATTGATATTACTTAAATTACTAAGAGGAGATGCTATTGTATTAAGCTCTATAGCATTAAGGTAACCACCACGTGATATTATAATAGAGCTAAAAAATGTAAGGACAAATAGAACTCCTACTAAAGCAGGATTAAATATATTATATCCAAAGCCACCAAAAATCATTTTCCCAAACAATGTTGCTACAGCACTTCCTAAAATAACAACCCATAAAGGTGTGTTAACAGGTAATAATAACACCATAAACAAACCTGGGAAGATAGCATATGATTCTTTCAAATTCCTAATCAAATCATCTTTCTTTAAGATTAAACCTAAATAAATAGTTTCTACTAATAAAGATGTTATTACCGCAAGAATTATCATAAGTAAAGGTCTTAAAGCACCATATAAATCTATTGTGCCTTCACTATATGGTAAAAAACCATTTTTATAAATTGCAAATAATATTATTGGTATTAAAGCAATAAAGAGCCTTCGCATTATTTTCGAGGTATGATTAGTATCCTTTAAATGTGGTCCTTTATCAAATCCAAACTCCATTTTAGTGCCTCCTTATTTCCTTTTTAGCTTCTCTTACACTTTCCCTAATTCTAATTTTAGAAGGGCATATATATGAACACAACCCACATTCAATACATTTCTCAGGATGTAAATACTTTAATGAATTAAAGTCCCTAACTTTATCTTTAATTAAAACAGGACATATATTAGCAGGACATACATCAATACATTGTCCACATCTTATACAAGGAAGAGCATCCTCGTCCTTATCAGGAATAACTAACACACAATTTAAATTTTTAGTAACAATTAATTCGTCACTTTCAACACAAGTCCCCATCATAGGACCACCTGCTATAAATCTAACTTTTGAAGTCTCTTTATAACCTCCAAACTCTGTAATTACATCCTTCATTGAAGTACCTATTTTTATTAATATATTTCTTGGCTCACTTATGCTCTCACCTGTTACCGTAACAATACGACGACTAATTGGTCTCTTAAATTTTAAGGCTTTATAAATTGCATATATTGTAGAAACATTGTTAACAACAATACCTTTTTCAATAGGTAGTTTATCATATGTTACACCTAAGGTCTCTTCTATCAACATTTTTTCCCAACCCATTGGATAAACATTTTTTAGAGAAACAATTGTTATTTTAGGATATGTTCCAATATATTGCTCCAACATTTTACGTATGTTAGAATGACCCTCTCTTATAGCAATAATACCCTGTTCAATATTATTTATTTCCATAATAGCGTCGACAGTCTCTAAAATTTCATCAGCATATTTTTTAATAATCATAGAATCTGCTGTAACATATGGTTCACATTCAATAGCATTTACAATAATTGTTTTTAACTTCCCTTGATATTTAATATAAGCTGGAAAATCACTGCCTCCCATACCTACTACAGCACATTCTTTTAATAGCTTTATAAAATCACTCTTGGAATAAGATGAAATTGTTGGCTTAGCTCCTACTAAATTGATTTGCTTTTCCCTTAAATCATTTTCAATAACAACGCATTTCACTTTTTCACCATTCAAATATAATTTTTCTTCAATACCAAGCACTTTACCACTAACACTAGAATGAATTGGTAGATCTATTTTATCGTTACGTTTCCCTATTACACTACCCTTTAGCACTTTATCCCCTTTTTTAACCAAACTTTCACATTCAAAATTACAATGATTAACAAGTGGGATATAAACAATTTCCGGCCTCTTACACTCTACTAATTCGTCACTCAAAGACATATTCTTATTACTAATTACCCTTATACCTTTAGTCATTAAGAAGACCTCCTATATCTATATATAATAACATTTATCATTAGAAAACAAAAGCGGATTTTGTCGTTTAAAAATATATTAAAAAGAAAAAAGCAGTATTAAAACTACTAATTAATCTTTTTATATAAAAGGATTACCTTTTTCATTAAACGTTCATCCTTAATTTTATATGGATGAGTAATTGCTAAAAATCTAAATCCTAAATCAATTAAATTTAAATGACTTGTTAAAGCAAAATAAAACGAAATAAATAGATTGCTCCTAAATAATGCCAAAACTATCCTATATCTTTTTTTCAAGTTTTTAGTTGATAATTCCCCTGCTAACTCCAAAATATCCTTCACACATTTATTCTTACGCATCTTAGATAGTTTCATTTTAGGTATTTTCACACTTAAAATAACCATAATATCTTCCATTATGAGATTATCTACAATCTGTTTTATATTTAATTTATAATATTTATTAGATTCATATGCAACTTTAATTTCTTTACCTACATAAAGATAATCCATATGATTTACGTTTATCGTATTTATCAATGAAGAAGGTCTTTGAAGATAGTGATAAAATACTCCTTTAGCATATACATACTTAGAAAAATTAGGTTTTATTTGATGATTAAATAAAGCATCTTCATAACATCTAATGTTTTCATCAAATCTAACATCCTTGATAACACTTCTTTTATATAATTTACCAGTAACATATCTTGGATATGTAATACTTCTTGTATCATTATGAATATTTCCTATTACTAAATCTTCTTTTAATCTCTTTTGCTCCGTAAAAGTTAAAATCCTAGACTTTCTTTGATACCAAAACAATCTTTCTGTATCAACAACATCAGCCTCATATTTAGAAGCTACTTTTATCATTTTACTTATAGCATCACGTCCAATAAAATCATCACTATCAATAAAAAATATATAATCACCTGTTGCAGCATTAATCCCCATATTCCTCGCGTGACTAACTCCCGCATTCTTCCTCAAACTAATTATTTTAATATTTTTATAACGTTGTTTATATTTTTTTAAAAGAACCATCGATTTATCAGTACTTTTATCATCTACTAAAATAATTTCAAGATTCTTATGAGTTTGAGAAACAACACTATCTAAACAGATAGACATATATTTATACGCATTATAAATTGGAATAACAATACTTACCTTTGTCATTATCTTCACCCGTTTCTAAAAACTATACTTATATATTTATTATATCATAATTTCTTATTCTTTTCTTTGTATGCATTACACGATGAAAAAAAAGCGGTAAATAGTTTGCGACTTCTTTCGTCATATTGAGCCATATCCTCTGGATGCCATTGAACGCCTATAAAAAAAGGATGATCCTCTTTTTCAACCGCTTCTATAACATTATTACATAAGCCAACTATTTTTAAATCTTTAGGGCTAATAGCCATTTCATTATGTCTACTATTTACCATTATCTTCTTTTGACCTATTATTTTAAATAACATAGATTGTTCCTCAAGTAAGACCTCGTGAACATAATCAATGCCACTATGATTATGATTAGATATTGCTATTAAATCAGATCCAAAGGAGACAGCCATAGACTGCATTCCCAAACAAATTCCTAATATCGGAATCTTTTTCTTATAAATATGTTTTATAGCTTCTAAATCATACTGATAATAATCCGAACCTCCTTGTAATATAATACCATCACAAAGATCAATGCTTTTCTTCAATTTTTTTATATCCATAATATTCATAGATTCATTTTCATTTTTAACGGGCGCTATTATACCAAGTGGAATATTACCCTTATCTATAATAACATCAGTTAGAGAAGAAGAAAAAGACGCAATCTTTTTATCAAGCATCTTTGGGCGTCCTAAAATACCAATAATTAAGTTCATATAATCACCTAACATATTATATGAGAATTAATTAAAAACGATAAAAAACAATGAGTTATAATTGTTTACTCATTGTCTTCATCATTTGATTAACTTGTTTTTGGGATGGAGTTCTCCCCATCTGTTGCATCATAATTTTTATCATTTGTTCATTTATAGGTGGATTTTCCTTAATATATTTCTTCATATATTTCTTTGCAATAAAGAAGCCTGCTATACCACCAATTATAAGGCCTATTAAAATATATAAAATATCAATAAATAGTTCCATTTATTTTCCTCCTCATAATAATATTTTACTAGAAATATTCACTTTAGACAAGTGTTTCTTTTTTTATTTTGTCTAACCAAAAATAATCTTTGTTAATAAAATCACAGATAAAAATATTGTTTTCAAAATCACGAATTGAATCAATAAAAGTTGGATAATTTATATTACTTTTAATCTTCAAGTGTGAATTAAAAACAGTTAGTTTGCTTATTTCATCAAAATAAAGATTTTTTATAATATGGGTATTAACATTTCTAGAATATGACAATTCTCCACAGTGTCTATTATATATATATTCATTTACATTTATCTTATTGAAAGGAATTGCAAGCTGTTCGAAAATACGATACCCTAAAATAATATCGTTATTATTCAAGTTGTATATTTGCTCGAATATTTTATAAAGAGATGAGGGTCTCGAATTATAAAAACTTGCAAAATAATCATTGACAACAAAAACATAATATACACGCATATTTATCACCTCTTATTTAACGAGTATATATTAAAAATTAGTCAACAATTGTCAAAATAGAGAAACTTATCTAAAAAGTTTCTCTATTTTTGCTTTTAATTGGTCCACTTTAAAACCAAAGTGTTCCATAACTTCATCCTTTGTTCCACTAGCTCCAAATTTATCTAGGGTCATTAAATATTTATCATTATATACGAAACGAGACCAACCAAAACTAGAAGCGGCTTCAATAACAACCGTCTTATAACCCACTGGTATAAGTCCTTCTCGATAAGCTACAGACTGTTCTAAAAACTTTTCCATACAAGGCATACTTACAACACGTAAATCAATACCGTTTGAATATAATTCTTCAGCAACACTAAGAGCCAGTGTTACTTCACTACCAGTAGCTATAATGATGCCAGATAAACGAACTACTTCTTTTCTAACTATGTAAGCTCCTTTATTAACCTCAGCCATACTAGAGTCTTTCAATAAATGAACTTCATTACGTGAAATAACAAGAGCACTTGGTCTCTTTGACTTTAGAATAGAATTCCATGCCCCCACTATTTCTTTAGCGTCAGCCGGCCTGTAAACATCTAAATTAGGTGTACTACGTAGCATTGCTAATTGTTCGATTGGTTGATGAGTTGGGCCATCAGGTCCTATATTAACGGAATCATGAGTAAACACATATGTTACAGGTAAATTCATTATAGCAGACATTCTTATTGCCGGTTTTAAATAATCAGCAAAAGCAAGAAAGGTTCCACCAAATACACGGAAACCAGAAACCGCAAGGCCATTTAAAATTGATCCCATCGCGTGTTCCCTAACTCCAAAGAAAATATTACGTCCAATATAAGAAGATGTATTATAAACCGTATATTTAGGTAAATAAGCTTTAGTTGATGCTGCTAAATCAGCATTTCCTCCAATAAAATTAAAGACATTATCAGCAATAACACCCATAACTTTACCATTTGTATCTCTTAAAGATTCTTTCATATCATCATTAAAATTCCACATCAATTTAGGTAAATCAATATTCACCGTTGGAATTTGCTTACCTATAGATTCAATCTCAAATTTCACATTATCCGGAGCCTTTTCGAGATAAATTTTTAAAGTTTCAGCCCATTCGCTATATTTTTTGCCAGATCTATTGCTAATCGTAGCCCTAAATTCCTGACTCGCTTCATTTGATGTGGAAAAAGCAATAGCACGCACATCAAGTTTACCTTTTAATTGCTCAATATCATCCTTAGTTAAAGGCTTACCATGAACTGCATTTGTTCCAGCCAAAAGTGAACCACGCCCAATTACTGTTTTAATCTCAATAATAGATGGTTTATCTCCAACTTTTTTAGCTCTTGTTATAGCTTTATCAATTTCATCAACATTTTCCCCGTCTTTTACATATTGAGTATGCCAACCCATAGCTTCAAAACGTTTTAACACATTTTCTGTAAAACTTAAATTTGTATTACCATCTAGTGATACATTGTTTGAATCATATAAAACAATCAACTTACCTAATTTATAATTACCCGCTAAAGATGCAGCTTCATTGCTAACACCTTCCATTAAATCGCCATCACTACACAAAACATATGTATTGTAGTCGAATAATTGTTTGCTTTTATTGAACGCACCTTTTCGTTGCTCATTATATTTATTAGAAAGCATATTCTCTGCCATAGCAATACCTACTGCAGATGCAAAGCCTTGACCTAATGGACCTGTTGTTATATCGACACCAGGTGTTACTCCATACTCTGGATGACCCGGAGTCTTATAACCCATCCTACGAAAATTCTTTAAATCATCCATTGATAGATTATAGCCTGCCATAAACAAAGTAGAATAAAGTAAGGCTGAGCCATGTCCTGCAGACATAATAAATCTATCCCTATTCATCCATTTTTCATCATTTGTATTTATGTTCATATGTCTAGCATATAACGTATAAATAGTTGGAGCAGCACCCAAAACAATACCAGGATGCCCAGAACCAGCTACATCTATCATGTCAATTGCTAAAGCTTTTATATTATCGATTATTTTTTTATCAATATTCTTGACTTCTTTTTTCATACTTATAATACACATCCTTATTATATTTGTATTATACCAAAAAAGAAGTGGTTTTAAAAGTATAGTTTAATATTTTACGTTTATTACAAGCGTTTGACTATTTTCGCCCTCACTTTTCTCTAATTGTTGAAAACGCCAAGAGCAAAAAGATAAATATAAAACAACAACCATACAAGTAATAACTGCACCTTTCATATTCATATAAATAACCTCCTTTTCTTGTCTTAATTATATATCGAACCTCTGTTCGTGTCAATTACTTTTGCAAACATTTGTTTGACATTTAACACTTTCTATGTTAAACTGTAAACTATCATAGACCAAGGAGGAATAAAGATGGAGAAATTAACGACTAGGCAGGAAGAAACTTTAAAATTTATTAAAGAAGAAATAGCCTCAAACGGTTACCCACCAACAGTTAGGGAAATAGGAAAGTTTTTAGGTTTGTCTTCCCCTGCTACTATTCAAGTACACCTATCCAATCTTGAGAATAAAGGCTACATTAAAAAAGAAAATAACAAAAGTAGAGCTATTGAACTATTAGTTAAAAATGAATATGCTAATCAAAACGATGAAATTGTTCAAGTCCCGCTACTAGGTAAAGTTACAGCCGGATCTCCTATTGAAGCAATCGAAAGACCTGACGAGTTTTTTGCCTTGCCCTCATATCTTATTCCTAATAAAAAAGAGGTCTTTACACTTAATGTAAGTGGTGAAAGTATGATCAATGCAGGTATATATGACGGAGATATTGTTATTGTTCAAAGACAAAACGTTGCTAATAATGGAGATATTGTTGTAGCAATGACAGATGAAAATGAAGTTACATTGAAAAGATTTTATAAAGAGAAAAATCATATTAGATTACAACCAGAAAACGATTTGTTAAAACCTATAATATTACCTAATGTAAGTATTCTAGGAAAAGCAATTGGTTTATACCGTAAATTATAAAGAAAAAATCCATTATATAATGGATTTTTTTATAACTTTAATAAAAACATTTCTAAACCAACATCTTTGTTTATCTTACCGGTTTTTATTGATTCATCTAAATTAGCAAGTAACTCTAAATATTTTAATAATTCTTCATCTTTTAATTTAACTTTATTAGCAAGTTCAACACTATAAGGATGAGCACCTAATTCACCCGCTATTTGATAATTGTTAAAACCTTTAGAATGCAATCTTTTAACTTGAAAAATTAATCTAAACTTGTTAGCTAACATAACAAGTATTTTAATCGGTTCTTCATTTCTTTTTAATAACTCATGATATAAAGTAAGTGCTTTATTTATTTCTTTATCGATAACAGCATCTATTAAAGCAAAATCGTTGGAAAAATCATATTTAACAATCATATCATCAATATCTACTTCTTCTATTTTCTTTTCATCTATTTTATATATCATCAGTTTTTCACATTCGCTATCTAATAAATATAAATTACTACCCACTAATTCAATTAACATATTTAAAGCTTTTAAAGTAATTTGATAATTATTATTAGCAAATTTAGTTTTAGCAAAGTTTAAAAGACCACTAGAAGATAATTTATTTAATTCTTTCACTTCAGCCTTTTCAAGTATTTTTTTAACAATCTTTTTACGTTTATCTAATTTATCACTATTAACAATTAAAATAATCGTAGAATTTGGATTTGGATGTTCTATATAAGTACTTAAAGCTTCAATATCATGATTAATCTTTTCTTTTTTAATTGCCCCACTTAAAAAGTCTGCATCATAACCAATGATTATCTTTTCATCTTCAAAAAGTGAAATCATTGAAGCCTCTTCTATAAGTGTTCGTATATTAGTTTCATTTAATTCATACTTTATAACTTGTCCATTCGGACGTTGCTTTTCTATCTCTAAAATTTCTTTATCAATAAGAAAATCTTCATTTCCATAAAATACAAATATCTTTGTCATAAATCACCTACCTAAAATAGCCATTAATGATTTTCCTTGTATCGGAAATTGTTATAAATGAATCAGGAGCTACCTGTTTTACAAGTTTATTAAGCTCATCTACTCTTTTTCTATCAAGTTGAATTATTAACATTAAATTTTTGCCTTCTTTTCCTTGACATTCTACAACTGATACAGCAAAGCCACTTGAACGGATTATTTCTACTAAATCATTTCTAATTCCTTTTGTAATAACTGTCACTGATGAATTTCCAATCGCTAGTTTTTCCTCAACCCAAGACCCAACAAAAGAACCAACTGCGTAACCACCTGCATAGGCTATAGCAATCCAGATACTTGCATTTTCAATAGTAAGAGCGTGTCTAACAACTAAAAACCAAATAAAAACGTCAATAAAACCAATTATTGCTCCAATGCCCCTCTTACCTCTAACAATTAGAACAGTACATAAAGTTGCAAGTGAAACATCAATAATTCTAACTCCGAAAATAAGTAAACCATTAATAAGTATTTCCATAACTAGCCTCCAACCTGAATATAATAAGTATATCATATATTTAGGGAAAAGAAGCCCCTAAAGGCTTCTTTTATCTATATAAACACTAAATTAGTGTCCACCATAATTTATGTTTTAAATGGTATAACAGTTATAGCATTAGCCCTAATAATTATTTTTATATTACCATTAATACTTGTTTTGAAAGTTTTAATATTTCTCTTTGACAAACGATCTATTACAATATCACTTGGATGATTAAATTGATTATTTAAACCAACCTGAATAATAGCATATTTTGGTTTAATAAAATTCAAAATCAGTTCACTATTGCTCGTAATAGAACCGTGATGTGATACTTTTAATATGTTCGCATTAAGAGCTGAATATTCATTTATTAATTTTTCTTCAATCTTAGTTGATATATCACCAGTTGATAAAAATTGAATGTTCAATAATTCAAAACATAAAACTAAACTATTATCATTTTCATTAGTATTACCACCAGGATTCAATATATAAAACAAATAACTATTTATCTCTATTGAATCATCTGCTGCACCAAAATTATAGGGAATCTTTAATTTATCAAGTTCATTAATTAAAGATTTCTCTAATTTTACTAAAGATCCTCCATTTAACAAAATATTATTAACTTTAAATTGTTTTACAATATTAAAACTCTCTCCCATATGATCATGATCTCCATGTGGTGATTAGTGGTTATGCACTCGACTGCAATCCCTTTATTTATAAAGAAAAAAACATTCTATTTACTTTTCTTTAGTATTTTAGAATGTTTTAAATTTTGATAAATCATTGTAACAAAATCATCTTGTAATGTAAAACAAGTTTCTATATTCTTATTCATTTTACCATTTCCTAGAGGCGAAAAACCAATACAATGATTTTTTCTTGGACGATTAACTATTTTATCTAAAGGCTTTATACACCAAATTCTAAAATAGTTACTATTCTTTTCTATATTAAGATAACTAACTGATTTTTTACTCCATTCATCATCCGGATTATAATAACAATCACTATGCCAAATCAATTTTTTTTCATCTTTGTAATCACCTAAATTATTATCATAAAATAAATATTTTTGTTTCATGAACTGATTTAATAAATTGAATAAATCCATCTCTTCGGTGACAACAATTTCCCCATTTGAAGGAAAATACCATATACATTCATCGGTAGAATAATCAATATACATAATTTCTTGATTATTTTCATCAAGAAAAACTATTCTATTATTATCTATTGCTTTTCTCATATATGTCCTCCTTTAAATAATATTGTCATTTATTATATCACACAAGTTCATATTCTCGTGCTAATATTCTATCATCTGAACAATATTCTAATATAAACTTATTATCTTTCTTGCAAATTATTATTCCTATGGTTTTATCTATATAATTCATATAAATTTCTATTTGCCCTATATGTTCTTTCTTAAGCTCGATTACTTTTAATTCTACAACTACATAACAATTAAATTCTATATTGTATAAAAGTAAATCAATGTAATTATATTTATCATTAATTTTTATTTTATATTGACTATCTATAAATGAATAATCTCTACCTAATTCTTTCATAAATGCTGAAACATCTTCAAGTATCAGTTGATGTAATATTTTTTTCACTAACTACATCCACATTATTTTTATTTCTTATTAAAATAGGGTTCGGTATTATATCTTTAATAGTTGTTTTAGTTATTATTTTATTTCTTATCTCATCATAATAATTTGTTCTAACCTACTTTATGGATTAATTGTTTTTATTTCATAATCATTATTTTCTAATTTTATTTCTATACTACCATTTAAATCTGTTCTATATGTATTACAATCATCTAATATTTCTAATACACTTTCTTTAGGATGTCCATATCTATTATTGGCACCTACTGATATCAAACAAGTTTTAGTATTAATACTATTAATAAAATATTTACTTGATGAAGTATTACTTCCATGATGTCCTACTTTTAAAATATCTATATCAGTGAAATTATATTTTTCTAATATGTCTTTTTCCCTTTCAGTACCTGCATCTCCCATAAATAACATCTTTGTATTATCTATTTCAGTATATATAACAGAACTATTTTCATTCTCGTCATTATAATCTTTTGTATTTAAAAAATATAATTTATCATCTCCAATATTTAAAGTTTCAATATTCTGATAATATGGAATATTCTTCTCTTTTAAAACTTTGATAAGTTCAAGTTCTAAATCGTTATACTCACCTATATTAAGAATTACATTATCTACTTTGAAGTTCTCTACTAAATATAATGCATCACCTGAATGATCATTATCTCCGTGCGTTAAAATTAAAGAGTCTAAGCTCTTTATACCAATTGATTTTAAATATGGAATAATAGTATCTTCACCTATTATATATTTATGTTTACGTTCTTCCCAAGACTCTTTAACATAATCCATTTTACCCCCAGTATCAATCAAAATATTTCCTTGATTGTGTGGTAAATTAATAAATGTAGAATCACCTTGTCCAACATCTAAAAATACAACATAAGGATTATTATTAAAATAATTAATATTGCTATGAATAATAATCAACAACGAAAGAAGGAGAAAATACTTATATGACGATTTAGACATTCCTCTTAAGCATAAGGTTATGGCAATATAATAAAGAACAATAATTATAAAGGAGGGTTTTGCTAAGATAATTTCTCCTGTTTTTATTGTGCTTAAAAAAATCGATATTGTTTCTAAAATATTTGAAAAGAAAAACAATACACTATCCAAAAAAGGTAATATCAAACATATAAAAGATAGAGGAAACATAATAAAAGTTACATAAGGAACAAAGAATACATTTATAAAAGGACTGAGTAAATTTATTTGAAAAAAATTATTAGCACATATTGGGATACTCGCTAAAAAGGCAATGAAAGACACTAAGAAAGTTTGTTTTATATATGACCTAGATGAAGATATCATCTTCTGATATAAGATTAAATATAGACTAATTACATACGAAAATTGGAATCCTACATCGTATATTAAAGCAGGTTTGTAAATCAGCGATCCAAATAATGTTAATTGTAAGATATTAACTGTTTTTATATTAAAGTAATACATCTTATTTATTGATAATAAAGAAAAGAAAAAGACTGCTCTAACAACAGAACCCGTATAATCTGTCAAGAACATATAAAAAACAAGAAAAACAATAACTATATAATAACGTTTGTTTTCTTCGAATTTTAACTTCTTTAATATCCACAAAATTATAACAGCTAAAAAAGCAATATGTGAACCTGATATCGCGAATAAATGACTAACGCCATTAAATTGATATGAATTATTAACCACCTCATTAAATTCACCATCATCTCCTATTACCAATGCCTTAACATAAGTACTAGATTTAGGAAGACTATTTATATGGTTTATAACAAACTGTTTAATGGTATAACGTATACGATTATTATTACCTACCAATTCTAAACTTTGAGCATCTAAAAGAAAAAATATTTGATTACGATAAAGATATTCTTTGTAATCAAATAAATTTAAAACAGTTGCTGATTTAGGGTTCTTCATCTCACCACTAACTTTAAGATAATCTCCTAAATTAAAATTAAACGATTCTTTTTCTGCTAAATTCTTAAAGTAGTAATTAATAATGACACTTTCTTTTCCCTTAAGCATAATCGTTAATTTATTGCCATCTATTTTATAACTATGGATATATCCTATAACATATTTATCAGTAACATTGTATTTGCTATGGTAAGGATAATAATTTAACATTAATAAACTAAATACAACAGCTATAGCACAAAGTATTAAATAGAGTTTATCACAAAGTAATAGAGTCCTTAATCTTATCAAAGATACTGTCTCCTATACCCGATACGTTTTTCAAACTATCTAGATCTTTAAATGCTCCATTTTTAGTTCGATAATCAATGATACTTTGAGCCTTTGATTCACCTATACCAGTTAAGGTCATTAATTGCTCTTTGGTAGCTTTATTAATTGAAATTAATGATGAAAAATCACTCTCCTGTTGTTCATCTTTATTAATACAGGCTCCATTAATACTAGGATCAGGACATTTACAATCTTGTTCAATGTATTTAGTTACTTCCTTAATAGTCACATTACCCTCACGAAACTTCTTCATTTCGCCTTTTGTATAAATAATAATAACCATTTCATCATTAATCTTCTTACTTAAATTTAAAACACTCGTATCAGAGTCTTTAGTTAGCCCTCCTGCAAGTTTAATAACATCAGATATACGTGTGCCCTCTTCAACTTGATAAACGCCTTGATTCGTTATAGCGCCCTTTATATCGACAAACAAAGCTTTTGGAGTTTCCGCCATTATCTCTTTCTCTTCTGTCGTTTTGATTAATGATTGATTTGACTGTAACAAATTAATCTCGTTTCGAATTTTAAAAAAGTTTAGATAAATAAATAGTAAGATACCTACTAATATCAATAAAAAAACACTAATAACAATAACTTTGTTATATTTTGCAATATAATTATCATATATTTTTCTCAACATAAAAACAATCTCCTCTATAGAGATTGTTTTTTATTTTTATGATAAATTCCCTCTTTTTAGTACATCTCTTTGCATTTTCCTTTTGTTTTCAATTTCCACTCTTTGAACTAAGGCTAAAAGCATTGCTAAATTAAGGGCATAAGATCCACCATAACTTAAGAATGGCAATGGAACCCCTGTTAATGGCATTATTCCTAAAACACCACATAGATTTATAATAATATGTAAAAAGATATAGATGGCTGTTCCATAAGCTATAATAGAACCCATAAGATTATAACTTCGATATGCTATACGCATAATCCTATAAAGTAGTATTGCATATATTAACAATATTCCAATACCAACAATAAGACCTAACTCCTCTAAAATGATAGGAAAGATAAAGTCTGTATGACCTGCTGGCAAATATAAATATTTTTGGGTACTATTACCAAGTCCTACGCCCCATAATCCGCCATTATTAATAGCAATTAGTCCATTACATACTTGATATCCTGAACCTCCACTTAAATATTTAGTACACGGATTGTGATAATCAAAACGTTCTAATTGACCAGGTTTTAGAAAAGTAGGCCCTGCAATCAAAAGAAAGGCAATTACTACCCCTATAGCTAAACCTGCAATTTGTAGAATAATTTTTTTAACACCTTTGTCAATCGGAATACCAAGGAAAAGAATAGCTGTAAGTAACGTTATAATAAGAGCCGTACCTGCATCTGGTTGTAAAAAGACAAAACCCACAATACATGCCGCTGCTATTAAGGGTACTAATATTACAAATAAGTTTTTACTTTTAGCATGTTTATTATAATATACTGCCATATAAAGAATAAGTGCTGTTTTAGCAAACTCACTAGGTTGTAAGTTAAAAAATCCTAACGAAATCCAACTACGGGCTCTATTTACAACAAGGCCATAAGAAAAAACAAATATTAAAAGGCCAATAACAATTATTATAATTGGAAAGGCTAATTTTTTAAATAAACTCATTGGCATTGAAATAATAAAAATTGTTACAGCTGCACACACTGAAAGGATTATAGCTTGTCTGACAAAATAATAATAAGGTACCCCAGAAAGAGATGCTTCAACACTAGATGAACTTAAAATCATAAAAAGACCTAAAACAAACATTAGAATTGTCCAAAACAATAACCACTTATCCATCTTCATAAAATTGTTTCTCATCTAGTATCACCAACATCATAATACCATAAAACACATATTTTTGACTATAAAAGAAAAATTATAGGTGATTTCTATAACCAAATTGACACTAATGTAATAGATTATAATAGAACAAATAAAAAAGGGGGTAAGAGTATGTATTCTTACGGATATAATAGCGGTTACGGATTTGGTAACCCTGGATGCTATAGTTATTGTTGTGGATACCCAGGAGGTTTTCCTGGATATGGCGGTTACGGTGGAGGTTTCGGGTCAGGCGCTGCAATCATATTAGTTTTATTTATTCTATTGGTTATCGTTATTGGTTCTAGATTCGTAGCCCACTAATTTGTTTATCGCCCTTTATGGGCGATTTTTTTGCATAAAAAATGAGAACTTATATTATGTTCTCATCATTTATAGTTCAATATATTTAAGGATACTTTTATTTAATAAAGTTTTCGTCAACATTTTGTTCTATTTCGTTATCTATTTCATCAGTAACTTCATCTTCTATTACATCCCAAGGCTCTTCTTCTTGCTCAACAGCAATTTTCATCTTTGTATCACCAACAAGCTCAATACCTAATTCTTTTTCTATTTCATATTCAATTGCACCATCTTTTATTTCCACTCTCGTACAATTAGGCTGTTTTAATGCTCTAACAATGATTTCAATATCACTAGTCAAATCAGAATCTTCTTTTGTTTTTATACTAACAGTCTCATTATAGTCAATCTTTTTACTAACAACCCCTGTTTTACTATCGTCTTCATAAGAATACCAGATATTAACATCGAAAGATCCATCAACGATTACTTTTTCACCTGTTTGATATCCTCTAAATTTATGATTGATAACCCAACATCCTAGCACTGTTGAAGGTAATGCTTCCGTCTTTAAATTATAAACATTTTTAAAATATTTTTTGCCCTTACCAAGAACAGCTTTTGTAACGATTTCTCTATATGTTCCCACTTATATCCCTCCTCATTCTAATCTATGCAGTCAAAAGGAAAAAAGTGCCTAAATTATACTTTCATTTTTACTAAAATAACGTCCTCTCCTATTTTTTCAATCTCTGCCCAATATATATCAAATTCTTGCCGTGAAGTAAGAACATTTAAAATGAAACGATTTGGTTCAACAACTAAAGCCTCTATTCTACCACTCTCTTCTTCAATCTTTATATCAATAATATTCCCAATCTTTCTACCATCAATAATACTTATAACATCTTTACTCTGCAAATCAGATAAACGCATATTATCACCATTAAATTATATGCTTTGGTTTTAGAATAATCACTTAACTAGTTTTTTAACATGATCAACAGCATTCTTCTCAAGTCTTGATACCTGTGCTTGAGATATTCCTATTTCATCAGCTATTTCCATTTGTGTTTTGCCTACAATAAAACGATCTATTAGGATTTGTTTTTCTTTGTTTTTTAGAACATCTAGGGCGCTATCTAAAGCAATAGCAATATCCCAATTGCTAGCATTTTCACTTTTACTTTCTAATTGATCTGCTAGATATATAGTATCCCCACCATCATTATAAATTGGTTCAAACATACTAACAGGTTCCTTAAGAGCATCGATAGCGATAATAATATCTATTTCATTAGTTTCAAGAAGTTTACTTACTTCTGCCAGATCAGGCTCTTTACCATATTTATTAGTTAATTCTTCTTTTAATCTTAAAGCTTTAAAAGCTAAATCTTTAAGACTCCTAGAAATACGAATACTATTATTATCCCTTAAATATCTTTTTACTTCACCTACAATCATAGGAACAGCATATGTTGAAAATCTTACATTATGTCCTAAATCAAAATTATCAATAGCTTTCAATAATCCAATACATCCAATTTGAAACAAATCATCCATATTATCAGTACGATGATTAAATTTTTTTAGAATACTAAGTACTAATTTTAAATTACCATTTACTAATTGTTCTCTAGCTTGCATATCACCATTTTGAAATTTTATAAATAATTCTGTCATTTCATCACTTTTTAAAACTTTTATTGAAGATGTATTTACTCCTGTTATCTCAACTTTATGTCTTGCCAAAATAAAAACCCCTTTCAACTCTATATTGAGTTTTAAAGGGTTTTTTTATACAATTTCTAGATGCCAAAATTATTTCGACGGTTTAAACTTAATCTTCATTTCTCTAGCATGCCCACAGGTTAATGATTTTTCAGGGCAAATTCCAAGGGTATAGCATTTAGGACCTGAATAATTAAAAATATCAGGATCAGCTTGACGTGCTTGTTCCAACATATCAAGTGCAATATCTCTTATTTCCCATTGAGCTCTATTACATGTTCTTAATGGAATAATGGTTGATAATAGTTCTCTATAATTTATATACGTTTGTAATGACAATGTATTTCCACTTAAGTTAAAATATACACCTTCTAATTTATCCTTAAAATATTTATCATAAACTTCTTTATTATTATAAAAAGTGTCAATATAAATATTTCTCATTTTGTCATTCTCATTAAGTTCAGGTGGAACAATAAAATTATTATCAATTATAGCATGTGAAATATGTGGTATAACAGGTGATTGCATTCGATGACGTGTAAGATGTGTCAATCCTGCTAGAGATAAATTGTTTACTGCGAAATTGAAGCCTGCTTGCTCAAGTTCTCTTTGACGCGAAGTTTTTAGTAATACATTAATTATCTCTTTAGAAAGCTCCTCGTCTTTAAATACTTCATTAATATACTCTTCATCATATATTCCTTGCGATATAATAGCTGCTCTAATAATTTGATATTTAGAATCTGGATTATAGCCTACTAATTGAGCATTACCAGTAACAATACTATTTTGTAATTGATTATTATGAGCTAAAAATGCTGATAATTTTTCGTCCTTATCATCTTTATGGCTTTCATTCATTTCAATATTACTAAAAGCTGGAACAGATATTTCCTTCAACTGTACCAACATTTGTTCACCTAAATCTTTAAGTTCAGGATATTTGCTCCCCCTCCCATAAAGCATAGAATAAATAATATGACGTAATTCGCGAGTACCTGCTGAAAAAACAATATTACTATAATATGAATATGGTAGAACAAATCTAGCATCTTCAACAGCAACACCTTTATCTACAAAATATTCATATTTTTTAAATAAACTGTCCATATGATTTATATATAATTCTGTTATTTTCTTATCTTGGTTAAAAGCATCTGCTCCAAAGTAGCCTGCATTTCTAAAATCAACATAACGTCTTGATTTAATAGTAAAAGATGCTAACCTAAATTCAATAAGAAATTGTTCTACCATTGCTGTAACATTATCTAAATTAATATTAAAAAAGGCATGTTCAAGTGGTGTGGTATGACCAAGTTTCATGACCGATCCTGTAATTTTTTTATTACCATCACTATCATTAAGAGTGCTTTCATACACTTCGCTTGCAGTACCTTTCGTCCTTGATATCTTATATGCTGATGCCATAACTCGCTCAGCATCTTTTGTGTAACTAATTAACGTAGCTTTTCCCATTTCAAAATCCCCCTACTACTGTATTTATATAATTATAAAACATAAAAAGCATTTGGGCAATGCTTTTGTAATTTTTTAGGGATTTTGAAATAGTTAAGATGTATTTATGTTTTAACAACCAACTTTAATCGTTTAATAACCTTCTTTTCAATGCGAGAAATATACGATTGAGAAATACCTAAAAGCATTGCAACATCCTTTTGGGTCATCTCTTCTCTACCTTCTAAACCATATCTTAAAATCATTATATTTTTATCACGATTATCTAATTTTTCTATTTCCTTTAACAACATCTGCTTTTCTACTTGAGCTTCTAAATCCTTCGTAACAATATCAGGTTCAGTTCCTAAAACATCTTCCAAATGTAATTCGTTACCATCCACATCAAAGCTGAGAGACTCTTCAAAACTAACCTCGCCTCTTCTTCGTTTGTTTTTTCTAAGATACATTAATATTTCATTATCAATACAACGTGAAGCATATGTTGCGAGTTTAATATTTTTATCCATTTTATAAGTATTTATAGCTTTAATTAGACCAATAGATCCAATACTAACTAAATCCTCTAAATCTATTTTAGTGTTTTCATATTTCTTTGATAAAAAGACAACCAATCTTAGATTGTGTTCAATTAATTTATTTTTAGCTTCGATGTTGCCTTGTTCTTTTAATTCTAAATAATATTGTTCTTTTTCTCTGGTTAAGGGTTCTGGTAAAATATCAGTACTCCCAACATAAAATAATTGTTTTGGTTTTAAGATTAACTTTTTTAAGTATTGAATAATTTTATTTATCATATTAGCCCTCCAATAATTTAGTATGAAGAATACAGTCAATTCCATCAATGTTGAATTTTTCTTCAGAAATACCTATCAATAAATTTTTTCTAACACCTATTCCTAAAATATCAATTTTCTCTGGTCTAAGACATTTTAAAATGCCCTGATGATTAAGTGTTTCATAAGGAACTAGAATTATATCCTCATCGTTATAAATACACTTTAATTCACGCTTAGAGACCAAAATTATAGGTCTTTGTCGATAAGGATCAGTTAGATTATTACCGGTATCCAGGAATGCATTAACGCTTATTTTTCCATCTTTTAAATATATGTCCACCAGGTAATAATTAGAATAGTTATTTTTAAGATATAAACCCTGTTTTAAATACAGATATAAAATAGCTGGTGAAGTGATTAGAAGAACAATCCAGTTAATGCTAAGACCATTGTGATAAAAAATTAGCCCATCTTGTTTATAAGCAAATTCAACATTAAGTAGATATAAGAAACCACCTAAAATAATACTTGAAATATATAGATATAAGATATTCCTAAATGTATATTTTAAGTCCCTATATTTAAAACTCACAATAACCATTAAAATACTAGTTACAATCTTAAAAACAAACAATTGAAAGGAAGTAATATCAAGGAATAAACAGATAACAGAGAACGAACCAATAAGAGCTCCTAAAGTGATTCTTTTTAATGAGGCGTTTCGTCTTAATAAAATACCTACAGTTAGCAGAAGCAAAAAATCAAACAAGAAATTTAATAGGAGTATTAAGTCTATATATACCTTCATCTAATCACCTATTATCATTATAAAAAAAAGACACATCATAATGTGTCTCTTTTTGTTATTCTCCAATATTTTTCTTTCTTCTTAAGAACGGTGGAATATCTAATTCTGATTCTAGTTCTTCGACAATTTTCTCTGGTTCTTTAGTTGGTGCTACAGTTAGCATTGGATCTTCAACTTCTTCAAAACCAGTTGCAATAATTGTTACAACAACTTCGTCATTTAAAGCTTCATTTATAACAGCTCCAAAGATAACATTCATATCAGTATTAGCAGCTGATCTTACAACTTCAGCAGCATCTTCTACTTCAAATAATGTTAAGCCTGTACCACCAGTTACATTGATAATAGCATTTGTTGCACCATTTATACTAGATTCAAGTAATGGACTTGTAACAGCTTGTTTAGCAGCTTCAATAGCTCTATCTTCACCTGATCCAATACCAATACCAATAAGAGCATTACCACTATTTTCCATAACTGATTTAACATCGGCAAAGTCCAAATTGATAAGTCCTGTAACAGCTATAAGATCTGATATAGATTGAACACCACGTCTTAAAACATTATCTACTTCTCTAAATGAATCAACTAAAGAAGTACTTTTATCAATTATTTCACGTAATCTATCATTAGGAATAATAATTAGTGTATCAACACATTTCTTTAATTCATCAAGTCCTTGCATAGCTTGTGACATACGTCTTTTGCCTTCAAAACTAAATGGTTTAGTTACAATACCTATTGTAAGAGCACCTAAACTTTGAGCAATCTCAGCGATAACAGGAGCTGCTCCTGTACCAGTTCCACCACCCATACCACAAGTCACAAAAACCATATTAGCATCTTTTAAAGCTTCTTTAATTTCATCCTTAGATTCTTCGGCAGCTTGTCTACCCGTTGAAGGGTTAGCTCCGGCTCCTAAACCATTAGTAATTTTTTTACCAATTTGTAATTTTGCGGGAGATTTAGAACTATTTAAAACTTGTAAATCCGTATTGACAACAATAAATTCAACACCCTTAACGCCTGACTCTATCATACGATTGACAGCATTATTCCCGGCCCCGCCTACTCCTACAACTTTAATTTTAGCTATTTGATCCATCTCTAATCCTAACATACATCTAATCCTCCCTATTTATCGAAAAAGTATCCGAAAACTTTACCTAATACTGAATCTTCAGATATATTTAACACACCTTTCTTAGAAGAAATCAATTCCTCTTCGTTTTCAACACTAAGCATTGAATATTCTTTACCTCTTAAATTTAATTTCCCATGAAAATATTTAATCATCCCTGCTAAAGCAGCATATTTATTATCTCTAATACCCATTGTCTCTATATTACCAATTCGTGCTTCTTTACCAAAAACATCTCCTAGTAAAGAGGTTATACCTGGCATCTCACTAACGCCACCTGTAATTATTATATAACTATTTTCCTTATTTGTTAAGAGGGATGCCTGTTTTTTTGCAAGTTTTAGTATTTCTAGGAGCCTAGACATCACTATATCAGATATTTCTAACTGATTAAGGCTTATTTCTTTTTTAAATTTATCAAACACAGAAATTGTTTCGCTACCCTGAGCATAATGCCTATTAGCAATAGCAAAAGATTCTTTTAGACGAAGTGCATCAGTTTTACTTATCTTCTTTATATAAGCAATATCATTATCGATATTGTGACCACCTAAAGGAATTATATCAGAAGCTGTAGCAATACCTTTATCAAAGATAGTAACATTAGTAAGATCTCCTCCAATACTTATTATAGCACCAGACATCTTGTCCATATCTTTATCGCGATATTCATAATATTCACCTATCGTACCAAAATTAGTCTCTACAACTTTCAAACCTAAACTTTCTAAAATACTTACAATAGCATATAAACTCTTTTTAGATGTCGTAACCATCATAGCTCTAATACCTAATTTAGAACCTACCATGCCTTTAGGATCTTTAATGTTGGCTTTTTTATCTAAAACAAACTCAATTGGTATAATTGTAACAAGTTCAACATCTTCTGATATTTTATTATATACACACGCTTGAAGGGCTCTTGTTATATCATTACCAGTCACTTTTTTATCTTCACTAGTTATCGTAGAATAGCCATCAACTTCAGTATAAGTTGCCAAATAAGCCGGAACACTGGCTATAACTTTATCTATTTTGATTCCTAATTTTCCCTCAACCTCAGCAATAGCTTCTTTAATTGATGAAATAGCTTCATTAGCATCAATAATTAGTCCCTTTTTAACACCTCTTGATTTAACACAAGAAGTTGCTAAGACAATTAATCGACCTTTAAACATCTCACCAACTAATACTTTAATACTACTTGAGCCGATATCGATACATGTATATATTCTCTTCATAAATATCACCCTTATATTATTATAATTATACTATAGAAGTAACAAAAACACCAAGAATTTAATCGATTATTTCAAAATAGTTACCTGAGTCTAGATATAAAATTCCCTTTTTGTCTTCTAGAGTTGGTAAAATGTCATCATATTTATTTGCTAACGAAAATGAATATAGGGTTAAATAAACATAATTGCCATCATTCATTGTAAGTAAGAATCTTTCTTTATCAACTTCATTTGGTCTATATTCTATTTCTGATATCTTTACTAAAATATTCTTATCTATACCAGCCATTTCATTAACAAACTCGCTATATATTGTATCAGGAACAAAATTAATAAGATGAGGAATAGCACTACTATTATTACCGGCAACAGTAACATTGTCTTCTAAAACAGTTTGTCCTATAGCTCTGTTATAAAATAATACTTTATATTCATCAATATATAAATAAAGTCTACAAAACCATTTCTTTTCAATTCGGATATCTTTTATATATGGATTATTTTTTAAATTCTTTTTAATATTAGAAGTAGTTGTCAAAAGAAAACTAGGGTAATTATCTAGTTCTGCCTCTTTTAAAATATCTTGATCACTTAAATAAGTAGTATTTAAAATACGAATATGTTTTATAGGAAATTCGGTTAAACCATAGATTGCATAACCAAAAATATATAAAACAAATAGTACTAAGAAAAATTTAACAAAATTAAAGCGACGCTTATTACCCTTTTTCATCTATCATTACTCCCAATTAACAAATTCTTGTTCTACAAATAAATCTACACCATGTTGTTTTTTTACTTCTTTTTTAACATGCATTATAAGACTTCTTATATTATCAGCTGTAGCTTGATCATAATTAACAATAAAATTAGCATGTTTAGGGCTTACTAAAGCTCCACCCATTTGAAATCCCTTGAGGCCTGATTCTTCAATAAGACGTCCTGCAAAGTCATTTGGAGGGTTTCTAAAGACACTACCCGCACTTGGAAATTCAAGTGGTTGATTAAGTAATCTTTTTTGTTTTCTATCTTCAATTAAAGCTAAAATATCTTTAGTAAGAGCATGTTTTAAAACAAGATTTGCTTCAATACAAATATAATCTAAATTATGTTGTAATAATGAATCACGATAATGAAAATTTAAATCCTTATTATATATTTTTTTAATTTCAAGATCTTTAGTAATAACTTTAATGCTACTAGTAATATAACCCATATCTGATTTATAAGCTCCTGCATTCATAAATACAGCTCCACCTACAGAACCAGGAATACCTGTTGCAAATTCTAATCCACTTAAGCCCATCTTAGATAATTTATAAGCGAGTTTCATTAGATTATAACCAGCCCCAACAGTAACAACTGTATCATCAATAGTAAGTTGATTTAATGAATCTAATTTTATAATAACTCCATCATATTTTTTATCACTAAAAACAACATTAGAACCATTTCCTATAACTTTATATTTAATATTGTTTTCTCTTAATATCTCAATTAATTTGATTAGTTTAGAAGCATTATCAGGACACACTATCAAAGAAGCTTCTCCACCAACATGATAGGTTGTATATTTTGACATTAGAATATTTTCTAAAAAATCCCCAATCTTATTCTTCTTGATTTCATTTATTATGTTTTTCATCATCTTTTCTCCCACTGATTAAATTGCGAATAGTATTATATATGCGTGTTGCACTATCATCGATAACAAGACGGGATAAGTTTTTCTTCATCTTATTATATTTAGTTTCATTGTTTAATAATTTATCAACCGTACGTACTAAAACATCGCCTTCTAAGTCTTTTTCTTCTATTAGCAATGCTGCACCCTTATCTTGTAAATCCATTGCATTTTTAAGTTGATGATTATTAGTTACATGAGGACTAGGTATTAATATTGAAGGTACTTTTAAAGCTATTATTTCACTCATTGTTGTTGCGCCAGCCCTTGATATCATTAAATCAGTTGCTTTCATCAATCTTGACATATCATCAACATAAGGAACAATTTTTATATTGTCTGCAAGTTCTAAATCTTTAAAATCCTCATAATAATTCTTACCTGTTATAAACAAAACTTCATAATCTTTATTATTAAATAAACTTAACATCAATTTCATTTTATTATTTATAACAACAGAGCCAAGAGACCCCATAACGATAAGAACTAATTTCTTTTTGTTTAATAATCCTAAATCACTCTTATTCATTTTTGTCTTTTTAAGAGCTTCTTCACTACACGGATTACCAGTAAAAACAACTTTTTTAATATCATTGATATAATTAATTGTACTTTCAAAAGAAATAGCTACCACATCAGCATATTTTAATAAGAAACGATTTGAAAGTCCTAAAACACTATTTTGTTCATGAATAAGGGTTTTATAACCCAATTTCTTAGCAGCATAAATGACAGGAGCCGTTACATAGCCTCCTACCCCTATAACAATATCAGGATTAAATTCCTTTATTATTTTTTTGGCATCTTTGATAGATTTAAGAAAATAACGTAGTGTTTTTATGTTTCGTAAAAAATGTTTTCGTTCAATACCAACAATTGTAAGGGGAACATAATTTATACTATACTTAGGTACAATGTCTTTTTCCATCCTATTATGGGTACCTATAAATAAAAATTCACTATCTGGTTCTTTCGCTCTTATTTTATTTATAATTGCTAACGCGGGGTAAATGTGTCCACCTGTACCTCCAGCACTAACTATAACACGCATATTTATCACTCCTAGTATAATTATAGCATGTATTATTTGATATATGAAGATTATATTTAACAAAAAAAGATATGTGTTATTTGTTATTCACATATATTTTTATTTTCTTATCACCATATGATCGATCCTTAATAGTTGTTAGATTATCATATGAGTCTTTTAATTGTTCAGTTGTATACTCACAAATAACCTTGCCTTTTGATACAAGTAAATTGTTTTTGTTAATAAAAGATATTATTTCCTCGATAAGATTTTCACTATAAGGGGGATCTAAAAAAATTAAATCGAATTGAATATTGTTATTTTTAAAATAAGTAAGAGCTTTTCTATAATCATAAAATAATACTTTAGCTTGTTTTCCTATTTCAAAAGTTCTTATATTATCATCAACTACTTCGATACATTCCTTATTTTTGTCAACAAAATAAACAAGTTTAGCTTCATTACTTATCGCTTCAATTCCAAGTGAACCAGAACCCGCAAATAAATCAAGACAAATAGAATCCCTTACCTCATCCTGAATCATTGCAAATAAGGATTCCTTTATCTTGTCCATTGTTGGTCTTGTCCCCTTAATATTATCACCTTTAATAGCACGGCTCCTTAAAGAACCACTTATTACCCTCATAAGTCCTCCTAATTTTATCTATATCTATTTATTACAAGCATCTTTACCATTGTTTAATAAACCATTTAGGTCTTTATTAAACTTCAAAAAAGAATTGTTTAATTTAGTATAAAGCATGCGATATTCAGATACAATCGAATTGTTATAATAATTCTTTTTAGTATCAATTAGGTCTTTGGTTATTTTATTATCTTTGTTATATTTTTCTTTAGCAGCATTAAAATTAATAGATAGTTTAATAATTTCTTCATCACTATCCATTATTAATTTTAATTCTCGTAGTCTCTCAACGATATCACTCTTATCAATTATATCAACTGTATTATCTACCTCTGTCATAACATCTATCATTCTATCACCTACTATTTTAATACATTCAAAAATGTTTTAACTAATTCTAATTTATCTGTGACATCATTTATTTTATCTGTTGGACGAAGTCTATATCGTTCTTTCATATCATTTACAAAATCGTTAAAACGTTCTGGATTACGATTTAGTATTTTATACCAATGAGAGTTTTCTCTTAAATATCTACTATAATTAGGATCACTTTTAATTTTAAATTGAACATCTAAATTCATTAATCTTCAAACCTACGATAAATAGGCCTCGGCTTATAAGGTTCTTTTAAATCAACAGGATCAGTATTGGTTCCTTTATTAGTTATTTCCTGAATTAAACCAATAGCTTTTTGAATACCTGAAATATTATTACGAACACTTTGCATATCGACTTTTCTAAGAACATTAAATATATCTGTTAAACCAAGAGCATCTTGTTTTGTAGTATTATTCCCAGCGTTGTTTTCAGTGTTATTATAATTATTCCATATCTCATGTTCTGCACCATAAAGATCCCACATCTCGTAGAATTGTTGCCAAGTCATATCACCTTTTCTGACATATGAAATCAGGGAAGGTTTTGTTTTTACAAACGATTTAAATCCATCTATTTTTTTCATAAAACCACCTAATACATATTATGCGTATGAGATGGTTTATTTTCCTATAAATCCTTTTTAGTCATATTTAATATATCATCAACTTTATTTAAATTATCATCAATATCTAACAATGATAATTGTTTGTATTCAGTTTCTTCAGTATTGTCTTCTTCAACAACGATTTCTTCTTCAACCTCATAAGAAGCATCTTTTAAGGTGCAAACTTCAAAAGCATCAATTAAAGTACCTTTATAAATGCTTGTTCCGGTACTATAGCGATCCATTATGGTAAGTTCACTAGCTTTGATTGTAATTATATCCTTTGTGGTTTTAACTCCAAACAAGCCTTTACTGTCAGTAACAAAAGCATTTAATACTTTATGAGGATTAGTTTTAACTTCTCTAATAATTAATACTCCCTTGCGGGCTCTTGTAGTACGTTCTAAATCTTTAAGACGAACTCTTTTACCCGTTCCTTTATTTGTAAATAAGGCAATATATTCCATTCTAGTATTGAATAGAGTCCCATCTATAACATAATCATCCTTTAACTTTATAGACTTAACCCCACTAGCTTTAGGACCCGTTACTGGTACTTCATCAATATCGTACCATAGAGCATATCCATTTTTAGTTACAATTAAAATGTTAGAATCATTAGCAGATGTTATATTAGTTACTTTATCATCATCCTTTAGCTTAATAGCCACTAACGGTTTAGAATATCTAGAAACCTTATAATCACCCAATTTAGTACGTTTAATCATACCATTCTTGGTAAATGTTGTTATATAAATCTCATCATCAAAGTTATAAACTGGTACAGAGCCAATTACATTTTCATCAGCTTTTATACCTATGATATTACTAATATGCTTGCCTAATTCCCTCCATTTTGTGTCAGGTATTTCATAGACAGGTACATAGAGATAATTTCCTAAATCAGTAAATAAAAGTATGGTATCCAAAGTATTCATCTCATATAATCCAATGATATAATCCCCTTCTTTTACTAGGGTATCATCCTCACTGGCATTATATGATCTTAGAGATACTCTCTTAACATATCCTTCCTTAGTAACAACAACAATGACATCTTCTTTAGGAATAAGAGATGTTGTATCAATTTTAATTTCAGTAACTTCAGCTTTAAGTCCAGTAAGTCTTGGCGTACTATACTCTTCCTTGATCTTTCTTAATTCATCAATGATAACACTCATTAACACATTTTTATCATCAAGAATCTTATTTAGGCCTTTTATGATACGAACTAAATTTTTTAATTCTTCTTCAAGAGAAGTAACATCTGTATTACTCAAACGATATAATTGTAGTGTTACAATAGCTTCTGCTTGAAGCTTAGAAAAAGCAAACTCCATAACAAGATTATCTTCAGCATCAGCCTTATTCTTACTCTTTCTAATAACAGCTATAACTTCATCAAGAATAGATAAGGCCTTTATTAATCCTTCAACAATATGAAATCTCGCTTTAGCATGTTCTAAATCAAATTCTGTTCGCTTGGTAATTACTTCTTTTTGATGCGCAATATAAGCAATAAGCATTTCTCTAATACCTAATAATCTAGGTCTACGATTAACAATTGAAACCATATTAAAATTATATGATATTTGTAAATCAGTATTTTTAAGAAGATAATTAAGAATAAGAGTCGAATCTGCATCTTTCTTTAAATAAACTGCGATTCTTAAACCATCTTTATCACTTTCATCTCTTACATCTGCAATACCATCTATTTTCTTTTCAATTCTAATATCATCCATTTTCTTAACAAGCAAAGCTTTATTAACTTCATAAGGAATTTCCGTAATAACAAGTTGGTCTTTTCCTTTATTTGTTTCAATATCTATCTTTGATTTAACAATTATTTTTCCTCTACCAGTTGTATATGCTTCTTTAATACCATCAATTCCCTCAATAATACCTCCAGTTGGAAAATCAGGCCCCTTAACAATAGTCATTATCTCTTCAACAGGTGTGTTTTCATCTTCTATCAATTTAATTGTGGCCTCAATAATTTCTCCTAAGTTATGAGGGGGAATATTAGTTGCATAACCTGCACTAATACCAGTCGCTCCATTTACTAATAAATTGGGGAACTTTGCTGGTAAGACAGTTGGTTCTAATAATTTATCATCATAGTTAGGGGCCATAATGACAGTATTTTTATCAAGATCACGTAATAATTCACTACTTATTTTAGAAAGTCTTGCTTCAGTATAACGTTGAGCTGCTGGTGAATCACCATCAATACTACCATTATTACCTTGCATATCTATTAATGGAGCTCTTAACTTCCATGATTGACTCATCCTAACCATAGCTTCATAAATACTTGAATCTCCATGTGGATGGTATTTACCCATAACTTCACCAACAGCATAAGCACTCTTATTATATGGTTTATCATGAGTCCATTTTTGTTTATACATAGCAAAAAGAATACGTCTTTGAACTGGTTTTAAACCATCTCTAACATCAGGTATAGCTCTATCTTGAATAATGTATTTCGAATATCTTCCGAAGCGTTCACCCATTATTTCTTCTAAGGCGTAATCATATATTTTTTGTAAGGTATCCTTCATAAACAACCTCGTTTCTTTTTATTTAAACTATTTGTTTTAATTTAAAACATAGTCATCTTCTAAAGAAAAATCAACATTTTCCTCAATCCATTCTTTTCTTGGGGTAACATTATTACCCATTAAAACACTAACTCGCTTCTCTGCCAAAGAGGCATCAATTATTTGAACTTTAACAAGAGAACGAGTCTCTGGATTCATTGTTGTTTCCCATAATTGATTAGCATTCATTTCACCTAAACCTTTATATCTAGATAAAACACAATTTTGATATTTACTTGTAGCCTCTTTTAGCTCTTCATTTGTCCATAAATATTGAGCTTCTTTATTAGCAACTTTTAACTTATATAAAGGTGGCATTGCAATAAAAAGCCTACCATCTTCAATTAATGGCTTCATATAACGATAAAAGAAAGTAAGTAATAATACCTGAATATGAGCCCCATCATCGTCCGCATCGGTCATAATAATGACTTTATCATAATTACAATCCTTAAGTTGAAAATCACTACCTACACCAGCTCCAATAGTATATATCATTGTATTAATTTCTTCATTTTTAAAAACATCTTCTAAAGATGCTCTCTCCGTATTTATAACTTTACCACGAAGAGGCAAAATAGCTTGGAATTTTCTGTCTCTTCCTTGCTTAGCTGAACCACCAGCTGAATCACCTTCTACTAGAAATAATTCGTTTTTCTTCGGATCCCTAGATTGAGCAGGTGTTAATTTACCACTTAAATTCTTTTCTTTTTTAGTACCTTTGTCTTTTCTTGATTCTTCCCTTGCTTTTCTAGCAGCCTCACGGGCTTCTTTACCTTTTATTGACTTCCCAATGATGCGAGACGCTATTCCATTGTTTTCTTCTAAGAAAAATTGTAATTTCTCTGTAACAATATTTTCAACAACAGATCTTGCTATAGGGGTACCTAATTTAGCTTTTGTTTGACCTTCAAATTGTAATATATCCTCAGGTATCTTAAGTGAAATAATAGCTGTTAATCCTTCTCTTACATCACTACCTTCAAAAGCTTTATCTTTGTTTTTAAAATAATTGTTAGCTTTAGCATAATCATTAAAAACTCTTGTAAGAGCTGTTTTAAAACCTACTTCATGAGACCCACCGTCGTTAGTTTTTACATTATTAACAAACGAAATAATATTTTCTGAATAAGTGTCTGTATATTGAAAAGCAACCTCAACATCAATTTCTTCTTTGATTCCATTAAAATGAACAACTTTATGTAATATATCTTTATCCTCATTAAGATAATTAACAAAGGCTTCTAAGCCATTATCGTAATAATATTTTTCTTCTCTATTATCTTCCTCATTAAAAATTTCAACAGTTAAACCCTTAATCAAAAAAGCACATTCCTGCATGCGTTCACATATTGTTGTATAACTCAAACCTACTTTACCGAATATTTCTTCATCAGGCATAAAATGAACGGTTGTTCCTGTTTTATTAGTCGTTCCTATTTTTTTAAGAGGAAAACTAACTTTACCACCGTTTTCAAATCTAATATAATATTCACTACCATCTCTTTTAATAGTTACTTCCATCCACGAACTAAGAGCATTAACAACAGATCCACCAACACCATGAAGGCCACCTGAAACTTTATACCCACCTTCGCTAAATTTACCACCAGCATGTAAAACAGTGTATATAACTTCAGGAGTACTGCGTCCACTCTCATGAGTTCCTACGGGAACCCCTCTTCCTTCGTCCGCTACAGTTAAAGAACCATCACTGTGCTTTATAATCTTTATATTTTTTCCATAACCATTTATAACTTCATCGATACTATTATCTACTATTTCCCAAGCAAGGTGATGAAGTCCTCTTTTATCAGTTGAACCAATATACATACCTGGTCTTTTTCTAACGGCTTCTAACCCCTCTAATATTTTTATCGATGACTCATCATACTTTGCTGCCATGGACTCACTCCTTACCTCTGTATCAATATTATATCATGTAAAATAAGGATATGGAAATAAAAAATAAAAAAAGTATGGTTAGACTCTTTCTATTATTGGTTTTATTAGTTAATAAATATACTTAAAACAAAAAACTCACAATTGTGAGTTAATCCATATTTACATTATGATATACTTGCTGAACATCTTCAATATCATCAAGTAAATTAAGTAATTTTTGAAATTGTTCTATGTCCTCACCCTCAAGTGTTATTCTTTCGTGTGGAATCATTGTAATCTCATCAAGTTCAAAAACAATTTCTGGTTTAGCCTCTAAAATAGCGCTTTTAATTTTATATAAATCAGTAGGACTACCATAAAGTGTAACAATATCATCTTCTAATTCAATATCAGAAACATCAACCTCACCATTTATTAAAGCCTCAAGCGTTTCTTCCTCAGTTAAACCTTTAAAACTTATTACACATAAATTATCATACATGTGTGACACACTTCCCAAAACACCTAATTTAGCTTTAGCTTTTGAGAAAACCCCTCTGATATATCCAATCGTACGATTAACATTATCTGTTAAACAATCGATAATAATAGTTGATGATGAAGGGCCAAACCCCTCATATCTAACACTTATATATGTTTCATCAACACCACTATTAACTTTATCAATAGCTCTATTAATAATATCTGATGGAACTTGATCTTTCTTAGCTTTATCTATTAATCTTTTTAAGATTGGATTAGCATCTGGATCAGGTGATTTCTTTGCAGCACTGTATATTTCTTTAGCATACATAGAATATATTTTAGCCTTAGCAGCTCCTGTTTTTGCTATGGAAGCCTTTCTTACTTCATAAGCTCTTCCCATAATTAAACACCATCTTCCTCTTCATTACTTTCTTCTAATTTTACTAATACCTCACGCGGCTTAGAACCATTAGGAGGTCCAACAATACCACGATTTTCCATTGTATCAATAACACGTGCTGCCCTATTATAACCAAAACGGTATTTTCTTTGAATAAGTGATGCACTTATTGTCCCATTTTTGACAGCAAATTCAACTATTTCATTATATAAAGGATCATCCTCACCTGTATCATGCCCATTATTTGATATTGGCTTTTCATCCGTAATCATCATACGTTCATCATACTGCGCCTTTTGTTGTTTTATAGTAAAGTCAACAATCCTTTTCACTTCTCCATCTGATACGAAGCAACCTTGAAGACGAAGAGGTACATTCTCACCCATAGGTAAGAATAACATATCACCTTTTCCAAGTAATTTTTCTGCTCCACTTTGATCAAGAATAGTTCTTGAATCAACATTACTACTAACTGCAAACGAAATACGTGATGGGATATTAGCTTTAATAATACCAGTAATAACGTCTGTTGATGGTCGTTGAGTTGCAACTATTAAATGAATGCCCGCAGCTCTAGCCATTTGTGTAATTCTCATGATAGAATCTTCTACTTCTTTAGCAGCTACTAACATAAGATCTGCAAGTTCATCAATAATAACCACAATATAAGGTAGTTTCTTTATCTTTTCACCATCTGGCAAATGTTTATTTTGTTCCTCAACTTGTTGATTATAACTAACGATGCTTTTAGACTCGGTTTCACTAAACAAATCGTAACGCGATTCCATTTCAGATACTATTTTCATCAAAGCAATAGAAGCCTTTTTAGGATCCGTTACAACTGGCGATAACAAATGTGGTATTCCATTATAGATACTTAATTCTACCTTTTTAGGATCAACTAAAACAAGTTTTACTTCGTCAGGTCTGCATCTCATTAAAATTGATATTATAATTGTATTTATACATACTGATTTACCAGAACCTGTAGCACCTGCAATTAATAAGTGCGGTGTTTTGTTAATTTCAGCATAAATATTTTTTCCCATAATATCTTTGCCAAGTCCAACCGCTAATTTACTATTATCAAATGCACTTGGCATATTTGATAAAACATCTCTTAATGAGACAGCTGTATTAACACGATTAGGTAGTTCAATACCAATAGTATTTTTGCCTGGGATTGGAGCCTGAATACGTACATTTTTAGCAGCTAGGGCTAAAGCAATTTCACGATTGATACTTAAAACACGATTGACTTTAGTTCCAGCTTTAAGCTCTAATTCATATTGGGTAACACTAGGACCAACATGAACTTCAACAACTTTACCATCGATTTCAAAATCCTTGAACACTTTCTGTAATGTTTCAATATTATTTTGAACCGCACCTTGATTAGTATTAGATTGTCTCTTAGGGACATCTAATAAAACAAGAGGAGGTAATTTATATAAACTATTAGATTTTTCACCTTCTAAGGATAAAACATTATCTCTTTCAGCTTCAACCTCTTCATGTGTTGAATGATCATTAGCTTGTGTAAGTTCCCCAATACTGGAAATAACAACTTTTTTGTTTTCCTCTTCTAAAGCAGCATTTTTCTTTTCTTCTTCTTTTCTTCCTTTTTTAAAATATGCAACAAATTTCTTGAAGCCTTTTATAATTGCCTTTACCATATCTGATAAAGAAACATTAAATAACATAATTACTCCAAATAACATTAACGCTCCAATAACCACATACGATCCCTCTGCAAAAAGACTATTACAAAGAATGGCAAATAAAGCACCGATGATTCCCCCACCAGCTGCAATATTATTATGTCCCATTGTGAAAGCCTGCATTAAATTCTCAACTGTTTTTGAAAGAACAGCAAGTAAAGATGAATTCTTTTCGATAAATTCTAAATGAGATAAAATTAAGATTGCTAAAAACAAGACATATAAGCCTATCATTCTTGATGTAAAAAAATTAGGAGCCTTACGATTAATAATCATCATTACAGCAACATAAGCTAACCAAACTAATATAATTTGATAATATGAGCCAACTAAAAAGAGAGCAAAACTGCTTATTATGTTTCCTACTGGTCCAAATTCACAAATACCAACAATAGAAATTAAGATAAAAAGTAAACCTACCAATTCTGTATGACTGGAAAGTCCTTTTTTCTTTTCTTCTTTTTCTTCTTTCTTCTTAGCCATAACTTCCACCTCGCATTTTAATTATATCACGGAGATTGAGTTTGGCAAAGACTAAACAAATACTTTTCATTTTTATATATATGTTATAATATTTACAGTTTGGCGGTGGATTATGGAAAAAGTATTATTATTTTTATACCCAATACAAGAGTTCTTTCAAACCTCTAGGTTTACATTACCAGAAAGAGAACAGTTATTTAACAAAACGTTAAAGGAGAGATATAGAAATAAAAATTATAAAATATGTTTTGTTACCTTTCCTGATAAGAGAATTAACATAGACGTTGAACCTAACGACTTAGTTATCACAACAGATATATCTTTTGTTTCTCACACTACCCCCATAGGTAAAGATGAAAATAATCAGGACCTTTTTAGATACCCAAGTGAAGAAAACATATCAACTCAATTAGGTCAAGTAGATGAATTAGTTGTATGTGGATTCCACGCTTTTGATTGTGTTAAGAGGGTCGCTAATCACTTCTACAATAAAGGAATAGACACCCTTGTAGATATTGAATTAACGGATTTGTTTGTAGGATGTCAAAATAACCCCCTATTTAATCCTTCTACTTATAACTTGGCGAATTATTTAGAATATTGTAAAGCTAATGATTTATATCTTTTTGGTAAATCAACCTTTTATGATAGAATTAACGAATTATATAATGAAGCCTTTTATAAAAAGGATAGCTTTAGGCCAACTGCAACAACTGGAGAAATAATAGATTTAATAAAAGAGGGCGAGCAATTTAATAAAAGCAATAGAAGAAAATAAAACTAATATAAATTGCCATACAAAAACACACAGATAATTTCTGCGTGTTTTCTCTTTTAATTTATGGTGCCACTTGCAAGAATCGGACTTGCGCCTGTTGCTTACCATGCAACCGTTCTACCACTGAACTAAAGCGGCTTTTCACTGCTACCAATAATAGAATATCATAATTCTTTTAACATATCAATGATGATATATGCTTAGTTACATACTTTTATTGTATATTTAGTTAACAAATGCTATAATTAAAAGAGATAAAACTAAGGAGTACAGTTATGAAAATGAGGAAATTTTTCAACAGTAAAACTAAAAAAACAATAACCCATGGCATTATAATATTATCTTTGGTAATCTTTTTTATAGATACCATCTATAAGTTAGTTAATAACATTACATACGCTAATAAAGGTTCGTGTCTTCTTTATCAATATTCATCTGAGGAATTTTTCTTATTTTGGGAGAATTTTGTCGAATTATGGATAATAATGGTTTTTGGAGTAGTAGCGGCTATTTTGCTAAGTAAATTTTTTAATAAATTTAGTAAATTCTATCCTAAAAATCCAATTACAGCCTTCTTATATGGTTCATTGTTACCAGTCTGTTCTTGTGCAGCTATACCAATTATAGTAACCTTAAAAGAAAAATTGAAATTTAGAACTATTATAACATTCATCATTGCAGCACCTTTATTAAGTCCAATAATAATCTCTCTTTCTTTCTCAGTGCTAGGAGTACAATATACTATTTTAAGAATAATTTGTTCATTCATATTAGCTATTGGCGCTGGCTATGTTTTAGAATTCTTTCTAAAACCTAAAGATGAAATATCAATCGGAGCATTATTCTCATGTAATAAAAATGATAATTGTGAAACAAAAGCGGAAAGTGTTTTAGATCAATCTTGGGAAATGATTAAAAAATTATTCCCTTATATATTAATCGCAGGAACCATTTCCTTATTATTCTCATTATTTAGTGATAGTTATTTAAAGGATGTTTTAGAGCTTATAAATACTTGGTATGGTAAAATATTAATTGTTTTAATAGGTATTCCTCTATATGTCTGTAATGGATCTGATATCTTCTTACTTAAGCCGTTTGTCTTACATGCCGCAACCTTTCCTTATGGTGCAGCACTTGCTTTCTCACTATCCGCAAGCGCTTTATGTCTTCCATCAATCATATTATTATCAAAAATTCTAGGAAAAAGATTAACCTTTATTTTAACAACCTATGTTGGAATTGTGTGTCTCTTATTTGCATTCTTATTATAAGAAAAGTTATCTTTAAGACAAGAATATCTTCTTGTCTTTTTTATTTGGCATAAAAAAGTGCCTAGATTTACACCTATACACCTTAATATATAATGTTAAAAAGGACTACTCTTTATTATTCTGAGATAAGACTAATTCAATAGCAGCTTTAACATCCCCCGCTCTAGCTTGACCTTTACTCTTTTTAATTACTTTACTGTATAAAATTTTACTTATTTTTTTATCATCATCACCAAGTTCATTAATTTCATTTTGATTTTCAATAATGCTTTGTTCTACTATTGTGGTTAATTCCTCACGTGTCATATACTCTTTTTCTTTAATAAAATCTAATATATTATCGTTATTAGAATTTTTCTTATTGTTAGTATTAGTCCAAGCAAAAATTAGAGTAATAACCATAATTATAATAATAATCACAATTAAAGCGAGAATTACTATATTCTTTTTTTCTGTACCTTCTTTAGCCATCAACCTCATCCCTTCTAATATATTTTTTATTTAACACCTAAAACTTCCTTAACCATAGGCCTTAAAACTTCACGATCAGGATACTCACCCTCGTTATAATGGTTATGAATAAACGGCGTGAGATAATCTACCATTTGGCAAGAATCATTGCCAAATTGCGTTAATTCAGCTTTATGTTCGTCAACAACTTCCTCTATTATTATTCTCAATTGTTTTGTATTTTTAGGAGATACACTCCTATTTCCCTTAGATTTGTCATCATCTTCATTTGTCTCTTTTACAACTTTAACTACTCTCAATTCTTGCTCAGATTTTATACCTCTACTGTTTTCAACAGAATAATATATGTAATATGTTCCTTCTTTATTTGGGTCTACTTTTCCTTGTGTTATTACTTCTTTTGTTAAGCTTTTATCAAGATAATCAAAAGCTTTAACGCCTGGATCCTCAAATTTTTCCCCTTTGTTTATGGTTATATGTTTATCTCCAACAATCTCAACAACAGGACGGGAATTTCTATAAATTTTTCTTTCGTAAAAGTTTTTAACATAGATGAATGAACCCGTTAGCATTATTGCAATTAAAATTATACTAACAATTAACTTGCTTTTGCTTGTCTCCTTGCTTTTAAATAGCTTTTTAATTTTGCTTAACACATTTGACTCAATATCATTCATATTTTTTTTCATATCGCACCTCACAATACAATTTTTAACAGTCAGAAATCATTTATGTAATAGATTTAATCCCCAACTACATTACTAATAATAATATCTGAATATGAATTAGTAATAGTTGCACCATTATTGATTAATCCAACGATATCACCAATTACATGCTCGGTCAAAATCAACTTTTTACATACTGCTGGGGTAGAACTAGTTATTACTTTAAGAGTACCTTTACCATAAGAGTTATTTATAGTTACTTTGTTAGCTGATCCTACTAATCCTCCAGCTAAAACAAATTGAGGATTATATGTGGTCACAGCGCCATCTCTAGTATCTATTCGTGATGTTGAATTATTTATAGTAAGATTTCCTTCAAAGCTAGAGTCCTCGATATAAATATCGTAAGCTTCTTCTATATAATACGTGACATCACTGCCACCTATTATGCCTCCAATTCTAGAGCCATATGCTTCTATATCTGCTTTTACATCACACCCTTTTATAGACAATGTCCCAGTATAAGGTTCTGGTTTACCATCTCTTCCGCTGTCACCACCTACACCACCTACTATGCCTCCAATGCGATTAGCACGATAGTAAATATACAACGAATCTTGGTCCTCCGCTAATTTAATTGCTCCGTCAAAAGTATTGTTTTCTAAAACAGTAGAATCAACATATTCAATTCGTCCGATTATACCACCAAGACTATTTTCACAACCTAAAATTGTCGCATCTACATTAGAATTTTTAACATTTAGACTTCTTACATCTATAACAGAACCTATCAAGCCTGCAGTTTTATCGTCTGCTGCATGTACTTGTCCTTCATAATTGACGTTATCCATCAAGAATTGATTAACATCACTTACTTCACCTATTATTCCACCTATTTTATTAAAAGTACCTTTTACATTACCATACGCGTATGAGTTTTTAATTGTAACAGAATTAATATCTGGTAATGTTTCATAGCCATTATTTCCAACCATTGTGATTTCTCCAATTAAACCGCCTGTTTTTCCACCATCACTTAAAACACTCCCTCTATTATAGGAATTATCAATTGTTAAATTATTAATATACCAGATACCGCCTATTAAACCGCCAGTTCTATTGTAAGTACTAACAATAGAGCCTTCATGATGAACATCATTAAATATAATATCTTTTACGAATGATAATTCGCCTATTACTCCAGCAGTTTTGTTGTAATCACTTATAATATCACCTTCGACGTAGCTACCATCGATGATTAACGAATCAACATATCTGACTTCGCCAAAAAATCCGGCAGTCATATTGTTTTGACTAATAACGTCGCCTTGAAATGACGAATTTTTTACAGTAACAGATTTTGAGGTAGGTAAAACTTGTGAAAGCTCTACTATATCTAAAGCATCCCAGCGATCAATTTTATCATATGATACCTCGCCAATAAAACCAGCTGTTTTATTATCATTACTAACTATAGTACCTTTGACAGTTGTATTATCAATTAAAAGTTCATTGTATTTGCGAAGCTGTCCTATAAGACCTCCAGTTAAATTGTATGCACTTGTTATATTACCTTGAAATGAAGTATTGGTAATAGAGACTTTATTTAGATCAAGTGCTTGTCCAATGAGTGATCCTACCTTTCCGGCATCTTCGCCTACTGCTGTTATATTTCCAGTTATTGTTATATCCTTCATATATATATTATTTATAGTATTACCAGTCGCTTGCCCAACCAACGCAGCAGTAGGTAATGAAAATTGTGAGATACCTCCTGTTACATTAACATTTTCTAAAATCATATTAGAGAAACTTCCACTACTTGAAGCAAATAGTGCAACAGGAACCGTACTTGTAGTTCTATTTATATATAGATTAGAAATTTTATGTCCCCCGCCATTATATATACCAGAAAATGGAGTGCCTGCTATTGGTGCATACTCAGTATCCGAAACAGCTTCATTTGAAAATATTGCTGTTCCTAACGGAAGCCATCCTTCACCACTACTCCATTCACCTACACCTAAATTAATATCTTTAGCTTGAATATATTTTTTGTCAAGGCCACCAATATATTTTTTCTCCCACTTTGTGTCCTTACCGAAAATATTTTCAGAATTAAATCTAATATTATTTAATTCTGTTGCATTAGCAACCGGAATATATCCAGCTGCAATCAAATCATTTATTGCGCCATTAAATTCAACAGTAAATTTGATAGGAGCATATGCAACTTCTCCTGCCCCTTCAATTGTATTTGGATTAACGTTAGTTAAATTATCTAAAGTTGCTTTTACGGATGCATAACAAGATTCCGTATCACAGGTAATAACAACCTCATCTGCAGTCAGATTTGATGAAGTAGCGGCATGATCTCTAAAAACACTAGCTTTGTCTATATTAATTGGAGCAGCATCCCCACCTGGCCATATTACTTCACCCATATTTTTCTTTACAATATATCTTTCAAATTCTGGCAATTCTTCAAAGACACTTTGCATTGTTACCCTTGCTTCTTTAATATTTTCAACAGCTAAGGGTAGTACACCTAATTCAATTGTATATTCATAAGAAAATGGTAAGGTTACTGATGTAGAAACATATCCCATTGTATAATAAGTTTTATAATATATGGCATCACCATCTCCATCACCACCTGCATACGATCCACCAGATGAAATTGGTGATATTGGGATTTTTATATCCCGATCACAGGTTGAAGAATTAGAATCAGTTTCTTCATTTGCTTCTAATAAAGCCTCTAAACTTACATCATATTGAATAGCGATTTGCTCCCAAGAATCACAAGTTTTAATTATATTATAAGCTTTGCAGTCTTCAGGTAATGTCTTAGCAACTGCAACTGTATTAGTATTAGCAGACTTTGTTGCACAGTAAGTGCCACTATGGATTGCTAAAACAACTTTATTTTTCTCGGTTAAAATAACAACACCTGTTTTAGGCCCATCGCCTGCATAGTCTAACTTCTTACCATCGATATTATATTCTTTTCCCTCTAGGTAATAAAACTCTTGATAGCCTTGAGATTCATTTTCGTTGGCAATTAAAATTCTGCCTGAGTCAGCTATGGAATGAGCGGTTGCTCTAAAAGCTTCCCTTTGTGCAATTTCAACCATGCTTTGGATCAGAGGCACAGATATTGTTAGAACAACAATTATTATTATTATGGTTGATAATAATTCAATTAATGTAAATCCCGATTTTGAAAATTTATTTTTCATAAATCACCACCTAAACATATTTTTTAATTTGTAACTAAATGTTTGTTAAACTTTAATAAATATTATCTAATACGTTACATTAAATAATCCACATTCTTCAGGGCCTCCTACAATAACTTTACCACTAGTTCCACATGCAGTTAGGCCTTCCCATTTATTTCTCCCCTCAACAAGTATATGGATTGATGCATCCTTATCAACCATTACCTCAACATTATAATAATGATCATTTGGTTTATCCAATACATCAGAAATATTATTTTCTGTTACAATAACTGGATTGAAAGCTGATGAATCATCTTTTTTCAAATCGATAGCTTGGATAAGACTTTCTACATCAGATTTAAAAGCATTTATTCTAGCCTTTTCAATCCAAGTAAAGATTGTTGGTGTAGTTAAAACTACTATTACTGCTAACAAAATCAGCACCTCAATTAATTCGATTAATGTAAAGTCTTTTTTCTTCATATTCCACCTCTACTATTATGTACATTGTAGCATATAGTTTGCCAAAAACAAACATTTTTCGACATTATTTTATAGTCTTTGAAAAAATAATAGCAATAAAAAAACTTATACAAAATATAAGCTTTTCATTCATATGGCGTCCACGATTGGAGTCGAACCAACGGCCTATCCCTTAGGAGGGGATCGCTCTATCCAACTGAGCTACGTGGACACTCCTTATATAATATCATAAGATAAAGATGTTATATAGTACATATTCTGCAAAAGCAGTTTTTAAAAGCCAAATTATATTTGACTTTGTTTTTTCTTTAAACGATAACTTAATGCTTTACGGAACTTAATGCTATACTCATAGGCTCCAACTGTTTTATCAGTTAAGCTTACAATCCAACCCTCAAGAGACTTTGATGGCTTTGTAAATGGCCACATATGTGTTTCTATAATTTCCTTTTCTTTATCTGATACTTTAAAGTGCTTTATAGCATTTGCGGCTGCTATCTTAGGATGAAGTTTTTGAAATTTCATAAAATTTGAAAATCCTTTACTTTCATCTTGAAGATAAAAATCATGAAGTAAACCTGAAATAGCTGCAACTTTTTGATTAAGACCTAATTTTTTTGCTATTTTATAAGATAAATATGATACCCTCATCGAATGTCTTAATCTAGTAGTACCATGATGCTGAAAGTTTGCCGTCTTCCTAAATGTCTTATCCTTTATAATATAATCAACTACACTAAAATACAACGCATCTTCTTTATTAACTATCATTACCGTCTTCCTCTCTTTTAAATATAAAGGACTACTTTCAGTAGTCCTATTTCATTATATTAAATGCAAAAATTAACCATAAAGATGTAGCATACCTGAATTTGACACCAAATTCACCCAAACTAACACTCTTATCTACCATGTTTACAATCCAGCCCTCTATAAACTTTGAAGGTTTAGGAGTAACTGGGAACATATGTGTTTCTATAATATTTCGCTCTTTTTCCGAAATACCAAATTGGTTAATTGCATTATTAGATGCTATCTTAGCATGCATAAATAATGACTTAGTACTTTCCTGAAATGTTTTGTCATTTCTGGTTATAAAGAAATCATGAAGTAAGCCAGCTGTAGCAGCTGTTTCATAATCTAAACCAAACTTTTTAGCTATATAATATGAATAGTACGATACTTTGACCGAATGCTCTAAACGATCCGTACCATGATGAAACGATGACGATATTTTATTAAATTCTTTGTCTTTAATAATGTAATCAACGATCATCTTATATTGTTTGTCTGCAATACTATCTATCATTTTCTCTTCCCTCTTATTATTTTCTTTTATATTATACGAAACTTCGTCCGACTTTAACAATACAATTATATTGCTTTTAATGTCTTTTTAATAATGCATTTCCATTCTACATCAAAAATAATATTTTGTCTAGTCTTTAATTGCCTTAAACATTTTACCCCATATCTTAGTTGTTGAATAGTTAAGAATGCCGACTTTATATATTTTCATTCCATATTTTAACATTAAATAAATCGTTCCGCTAAGGATTGCTATTGCTATTAAGGCATCAATAAGTCCTATTTGTCCCAGTAATAATAATGGTGGTGAAATAAGAACAGATATAAAAGGTAAATAAGAAACAATCTTTATAAATATTGAACCTTCAAAAGTTGGTGCTAACATTGATAAATAATAACCAAATAAACAAATTAAAATAATTGGGGTTTGAACTTGTTGAAAATCCTCAATACTTGTTGTCATAGATGCTAATATCCCTGCAATTAAAGAATATGCAAGAAAGCTTAAAAACATTAATATTATTGTTATTGGAATAACATATATTAAACGTTCTGATACACCAGATGATACTAATGTATTCCAAATAGAACTCAAATCAAATTCAGAACCTAAACTAAACGAACTAGCTGCTGTATATTTTCTGATTAAAATGCCTATTAAACCCGCTATAAAGAGAATAAAGACCTGCAGTAATATAAATATATTACTTGCAATAATTTTGGAAAAGAAGTGGGTTTTTGGAGATACATTAGATATAATAATTTCCATACTGCGAGTTGTCTTTTCTTCATTAATTTCTCCGCCTATCATTTGAACAAGAAAAATAATAAGCATAAAGAAAGGTAATATGAAAGAAGGAAAGATTATACCCATAAAGAATGATTTATGTTCATCCTCTTCTTCCTTTGTTTCATCTAAAATATTACGACTAATATCCACTGGAGCATTAATTGATGCTAATTCATAAGGATCAATATTAGATTTAGACATCGAAAGGGTTATCTTAGACGAATTAATAGCGCTTGTCAGAGTCTGATATAAAACTGTATCAACAAATTGATCACTTATAATTTCTGCTTTAATAGTATTCGTATCATCATTATTAATGATAATAACAACATCCTTTGAATCAATATCCTCTATTAATTTCTCCCTAGTTTCTTCACTCTTACTAAGATTAACATTTTCTAGATCTGTTAAATAATTTTGTGATAACCCAAGATTAGTCTTAAATAAATCGTATACCTCGTTAGTATTATCTTTAACAATAACGTTTGTCTTTTCATTAAAATCCCCACCAAAAGCTGAAATAATTGTATCTAAATTAACCATTCCTATAACTAATAAAACAAGTAAAATATTAACAATAACAAACCATTTTGTTTTTATTTTCTTATTCAAACTTATCTTTATTAAATATTTTAATTTATTTGTCAAAACTCTCACCTACCTTAGAAACAAAAATTTCATTTAAAGATGGTTCCTCAACATTAAATTTAGTAATGTTTTTGCATTTAGATATATATTTAAAAACATCTTCAACAACATTATCATCTTTAATCTTAATTTCAATATCGTTACGAACTTTATTTACCTCAAGAACACCATCAATTTTCATAAGTTTGTCCACCTCAACATCACCATGAACAATAATATTTTTCTTACGATATTTCTTTTTTATCTCTGAAAGTCTTCCACCTAAAACAACTTGCCCTTTTACTAAGATAACAAGTTTCTCACAGAATAATTCAACATGTTCCATAAAATGAGATGAAAAGATAATAATTGAGCCCTTCTTTTTGAATTCTCTAATAACACCCATAAACATCTCAACATTAATAGGATCTAATCCCGTAAATGGTTCATCCAAGATAAGCAATTTAGGATTATTAATAATCGCAGTTATAAATTGAATTTTTTGTTGATTACCTTTTGATAGTTCCTTAATTTTACGATGTTTGTAATCTTTTATGTTAAATCTTTCTAACCATTTATCAAGTTCTTCTTCAATTGAATCTTTCTCCATACCTTTTAAAATACCATATAATAAAACTTGATCAAAAACAGTCATCTTTAATAAAAGGCTTCTTTCCTCAGTTAAAAAACCTATACTATCAGTTATATCATAATCTATTTTTTTACCATTAAGTGTTACATTACCCTCATCAGCTTCCAATAAACCCATTATTATACGAAAGGTTGTTGTTTTACCAGCCCCATTAACTCCTAGAAGACCAAATATTTCACCCTCGTTTACTTCAAATGATAGGTTGTCCACTGCTTTTAAATCACCAAATTTCTTGGTGATATTATTAACTTTTAACATCATATCCTCCTTCGCTTGTTTTAGGCTTGATTATTAATGTTGTTGTGTTTGAAATTTTTATACTATTTTTAAATATTTCATACTCTTTTTTATTTAATTTATTTAAGATATCATCTATATTTGGATAATATTCATTGTATAAAATAAGATCATTAGTAATATTTCTGTTTATAGAATTAACATCTTCATAAATATAAATCCCATTACTGATAAACATTTTTCTTTTATTCTCAAAATCCTCATCACTGATGCTTAAGTCTAATAGTCGATTTTTTATAGCTTCTAATAATTCATCAGCATACTCAGTATCAGCATTAATCGTTACAAGAAGATGTGACTCTGTAGGAAAAGTCTCTATTAGTATCTTTGATAAAAGATAGCCCTTCTCCTTCATTTCCTCATTAAAAGTCGATGTTGAACCAAATAAACTATCTAACATGATTGCTAAATATAGAGTTCCTTTTTTAGGCTCTATCTTTATTGGTTTTAAAGGAATCTTTAAGCCATATGATATTTTAGGTACCTCTACATTCATTACTTTCTCTTCATACTCTTTTAGAACTTTATTATCCTCAGTTATCTTTTTAAGTTTAATAGGTCCTTTCTTAGGAAAATCCTTTTTGTTTTGATTAGTTTTAATAACCTCTAGTAATGTTTCAGGATCAAACTTACCTGATATAACCAAAAACATATTTGAAGGTTGATAAAAAGTGTTATAACAAGTATATAAATGTTCCTTAGTAATTGAATTAATATCTCTAACTGTACCTGCTATCGAATATTTTATAGGATGATTTAAAAAAGCATTAAAACGTATTTGCTCTTCTAAAAAAGAATAAGGGTCATCATTATACATTTTAATTTCTTCTTCAATAATTCCTTTTTCTTTCGCAATGTTCTCGTCAGTGAAGTAAGGCGCTTGAACAAAATCTAAAAGATATTCAAGATTCTCATTTAAATGACTAGAACACGAAAAATGGTAAGCCGTATTATATAGAGATGTATAAGCATTAACATCAGCACCCTTTTCTGCATAAAACATCATAGGGTCTACACCATTTTCTTGCTCAAACATTTTATGTTCGAGAAAGTGAGCAATACCATTTGGTACCTTGGCCATCTTCTTATCATCGCTTGGAGTAAATTCATTGTGAATAGCACCATATTTAACATTAAGACTTACAAATGTTGTATTCATCTTTTCTTTAGGAACCATAAATACTTGTAAGCCATTATCTAATGTATCATAAAATAACATATCATCTGTTTTTTTAATCTTTATCTGTTTCATTTTCATCACCCCCATGTAATAAATAAGCTGTATCTAAATATATCTTTTTGCTTATATTTTTTACATCATTAATTGTCACTTTATTTATTTCATCTTTTCTCATTTTAATATCATCTAAACTATATAAGAATTGCCACATATAATTATTAATTAAATTAAGAGGATTATCTTCAATATTTTGAAGAATACTAATCATATCCTCCTTAGCCCTCTTTAACTCATCTTCCGTAATGTTACCTTTAGACATATTATTAAACTCTTCTTTAATAAGCTTTAATACTTTATTATATGATTCTTTATTAATGCCTGAAGAGATAGTTAAAAGATTATCAGCACGTCGATAATTTGAATATATATAATAAGCTAAAGAGTTTTTTTCACGTACACTTTGAAATAATTTAGAGTAACTAGGTCCACCTAAAATTCCACTATAAATTGGCAATACATACTTTCTTTCAAAAGAGGTTAAGTTGCCTATTTTACATCCAACAACTAACTTAGCTTGAGATAAATTCTCCTCGTCTTCGGCTTTTTTAAGTCGTTTAACAAAGTTTTTATGATTGATATAAATATCTTTTTTAGCTTTTTTAATAACATTGATCGATACCATATCAGCTACTAATTTTTTCATATCTAAAAAATCGATATTACCTAAGATGAAAACATCAACTAAATCACTATGAAGCATACTCTTATAATAATCATAGACCTTCTTTTCATCTATGCTATTAAGAACTTCTAAATAGCCACTTTGATAAGATATTGGCGATTCAGGATCCATATACTCTAACATTCTTACCATACTATAATATTTAGGATTATCCTTAACTGATTTTAATTTTGCCTTAATCTCGTTTTTTGCAATCGCAAAACTTTTTTTATTAAAACCCTTTCCATCAACATCCGGATTAAATATTATTTCTTTAAAGAAATCCATACCTTTGTCATTCATACCAGCTTCGGTATATTTTTCATTAATCATTGTCATATAAAAAGAAGTCAAGGCAAAGTTACCAACCCTATTTTCATTAGCGCCAATATAAGGTCCGTATAAACCTTCTGCTTCGCTTGAAAGAATTCTACCTGATTGATACTTTTTACTTGATAGCAAAAGAAGAAGATGAATAAAACTTCTGATAGTTATTTCGTCCTTTTTAATTTCACGTCTAAAATTTATCATAATTGTTATTGTTTTAAATTTATCCGTTTTAAAGAGATGTAAATTATATGCTTTCATATCTTGATATTGGTATTTCATATACTCACCTGCCTATCTATATTATGTAATAAAATATATCAATTATTTATAAAGTTTTTAAAGCTAATTCTACCATATTAATAAAAGATTTTTCTCTTTGGTCTGAGGTAGTTACTTCTTTAGTTATAAAAGAATCAGAAACAGTTAGAATACATGCTGCTTCCTTATTTAATATTTTAGCATTTTGAAATAAAGCAAACGATTCCATTTCGACACCAAGACAATTTTGTTCAGTGACAAGTTCTGTAAAATTTAATCTTTCATTATAAAAAACATCAGTCGAATAAATAGTTCCTCTTGTTACTTTTATTACTTCTTTTAAAGCGATATCCTCGATGTGATTAGTTAAATTAAGTGACGAAGATATTGTTTTATCCTCATTACCACTTTGTACATAAGCATATGAAGAATCGCTATAGGCATTATCCACTAAAACAATATCAAATAATTCAAGTTCAGGAACATAAGCTCCACAAGAACCTATTCTAATAATTTTTTGAACATCAAATTCAGTATATAATTCATAAGAATATATTCCTATACTAGGCATTCCCATACCAGATCCCATTACTGATACTTTCTTACCATTATAATACCCTGTATAACCAAACATATTACGGACTTGATTAAACATTACAACATCACTTAAATATGTTTCAGCTATAAATTTAGCTCTTAAAGGATCACCTGGCATTAAAACCATTTCTGCAATACTACCCTTTTCTGTTTTTATATGCGGTGTAGCCATATTATCACTCCTATCATCTATTGTTTAGTATATCATAAAAGTTAATGATAAAAAAGAACAAGCGACCCTTGTTCTAGTATTTATTTATTAAAATTTAATTCTTCTAAGCTTAGCATTAATTTGACTTGTTCTAACATCCATTTCTTTTTCTTTAGCACTTAAAATAAGATAATTATATAATTCTTCTAACTCTTTTAGTTTATCACGATATAACTTTGTATATTCCTCATAAGTAGTTTTTAACAACGCCTTTTTAGAATAATATTCATCAGATAATTCTCCCTCATTACGTCTTTCACCGTTTTTATCATATTGAATACTTAGACTATTATAAATATATTCTGGATGCTTTTTAGCAATAGCATCAATATATAAATCTGTTTTCTCAGCATAACTTATCATTCTTTTATTACTTGCAGGAAAACTAAGATCTACCTTACTATGTATATCATAGTATTCCTCTAAAGTTTCTTTTTCTTTTTCATAAAGAAAAATAGAACTTATACAACTAAAATGGTTACGCAATGTATCAATCGTTAATAATTTACTTTTCATACAAGCATCACGTTCAACAAAGGTATTGTTATAATTCTTCATATAGTAAGATGGATCATAATCAGCAATAATGTTTTCCTTTATCCATAATAAAACATTTTTACTTTCAATTTGAGAAAAACGTTGTTTACAAATCATATCATTTTGAAATGCATGTATAATTTCATGATAAGAAAGTTCTATTATATCGAACAAATTTTCTTGATTAAAACCATTCTCTTTATCAATCGCTTTTTTAAAAATAGAATTTCTAAAATTGATAACAGAGCTTCCATCATTAAAAGATTTACAACTACTTAAACTAATCAATCCAAATTTAAGTGTGTACACAACATCTTTATAGGTCTCAAAAGAAGCTTTTATCTTTAATTCTTCTATTTTCTTTTTTGAAAAATATTTAATAATAACTCTAATATCATCTTCCGTAATCTCGCCATCAAAATGTCTATTTCTCAATATTTTGTCAAAGTAAAAATCATATATTGTTTTCTCGTCATCAGTATAAGTTATATCGTCGATAACACCAATACAATATTCTCTTATAAATTGTCTTTGATCTTTGCTTTTAAATCTATTGTCGTTAATAATGCCTAATACTTTAGACGTTATTTCACCTATCGACTTATTTTTTTGCATATAATCCCCCCAGATTAATTTTTAACTATCTAATCAAATAATTAATACCATTCTTTAGATATGTTAGCATTATGACTTTCAGGCGTTGGATCCGGAAAATCAAAATGAATTATTGTTGGTATTTTAAATGCAGTTCCAAAAGCAACGCATGTACCAGGTTGTAAAGTTTTTAATTTCTCTACTATCTCATTTGTAATGTTAGGTACCATATTTTTAATATATATTGTATCTTGAGGATGAACCATTTTAAATATTAAAAAATTAGTACATTGGGAAAGCGATGTTTCAGACAATTCAGATGGTCTTTGTGAAATAAGCCCCAATAATATACCATATTTTCGTCCCTCTTTTGTAATACGATCAAAGATATTATATCCTAATAAAAATTGGTCGTTGTCATTTTGAACATAACGGTGGGCTTCTTCTAAAATAAGATGAATTGGGAATGATGCTCTCTCATCAAGATCCGCTACATAATCATAAAACATTTTTGCATATATTTTTGTTATGGTTTTAGCAAAACGATCATCAACATAGTTAATGTTAAAATTAACAATCTGAGCGTTGCCACCATCAAGTGATGTTAATATTTTCGTTATATATTGTTCTTTAGTAATAAATTCATCATATTCAAAATACTTACGATTATTACTACTAATCAAAGAATGAAGTCTTACTTTTAAGATATTAGCATAATCATATACCTTATCACTATTTAAAACACCTTCTGATATTAAAGCAAAATCAAAAGCTTCTTTTAAATGATCCAATGTATAAGGGAAAGTACCATCAGGCATATCTAAATATAGACCCTCTTTTATAAATGTACTTAAGAATTCAGCTACTAATTGTATTTCATGCAATTTCCCATCTTTATCAATAATTAAACATTGTCTTAAAGTTCTAGTATAACCAGGTTGGATTAATTTAGTTTCAAGATTCAAATCTTTTGTATTAAAAGTTGTTAGGACAGCTATTAAGTGGTCTCTTATTTGTCCTGCTGGATTACCACTATATAATATATCTAATAATGCTCTAGCAATAATATCGTTCTTATAAAGAATAACTTTTTCCTCATCTTGAGCAAAGACACTAACTAGTCTTAAAGCTTTCTCTATAATAGGTAATTGAATATGATTATCAGCCCCTAATAATAAAGCTATATCATCAACACCAAGCAACCAGATTGGAATTTTTAATATTTCTGTATCTGGAAAAGTTAAGTTTGTTGTATAATTTTTGAAGTTCAAATCAGGTGAAGCAGCCTTTAATTTGGTAAAAGCTTGATTATATTCACCATACACGTCAAAAACCAAGATGCGAGCATTTTTAGGTACAGCCTGAGGATTATAAAAGATGTTTTGCAAAATCCTTGTAACAGAGTATGATTTACCACTACCGGTATTACCAAAAATTGCAAAGTGATGAGCAAAAAAATCATTTATATTTATATTTATTGGATAATTCTCATATAAAGGCATTTTCCCCATATATAATTTCTTCTCATCAGGCGATGTTACATTACCTAAAATTATATCCAATTCGGCGCGATTAATAATTCTACAAGGACAATTAAATGAAGGTCTTCTAACAACACCAGATAAAAAATTATTATTAGATAATTCACCCAATAAAACAGCCTTCATCTTATCGACAGAAACATCCTTTACTTCACCTACTACTTTTAAATTTCCTTCTTCAAATATAACGTGATAATTTAAAAGATTCTTTCCGACAGCTGCTTCACTATTAAGCGCAACCTCAACTACGTTTTCATCAACTGATATTATTTTTCCTAACATACTTAGACCTCCTTATTCTCTGCGCGTTTTAATGGTGCTCGACTTCCCTTGTTTTTTGAAAAAATCAAACTGGTCACAAGAGCTCCTGGGACCAAACGATTTATTTTACGATATATTCTATTAATATCCCCGCTCTTAGCATACATAATAAATTCATTATCGTCAAATAAACGTTTGTCCTTACTTGACACGTAATCTAATAATTTGTTTACATTTTTGTGCAGTAATTTTGCGTAAACTACCGTTTTCTCTAATGATGTAATATTTTTTGTTATTTTACTAACACTTAGATTTTCTATACCTTTGCCAAAAGATCTCCAATACAAATATTGATTACTACCTTCTTCAGTTCTTAAAAAATAATAATTAGAGATGTATACAATTAATATAACTGTAAATAAAATGCCAAGACTCACTATATGAATTGAAGAATGATATATTATTCCTAATAAAATACAGATTATAGAAAGTGCTATATATCCTAATGCTTGATCCATAATTTTACTTTTTGTTTCAACAAGTTTGGCTCTCGTTCCTTCAAAAGACGCTAAAGAATGCCAATCATAATAGCACGTTAAGAAATAAGTACTATTAGTATACGCATCTCTTTTAATAAGCGATAAAGAAACAGATTCTCCATTACCAATATTATTCATAAACCAATTTAGTAAGAATTTCTCTGAATCAGTAAGAAAGTCATTTAAATTTTTGTTAGAAACAAATATATAATCTTTACCATCAGAACTCTTTTTCAACAATAATACTTTTTTACGAATAAGTTCTAATATAGAAGGGCCTAACATTGATGATGTAATTCTACCCTTTAATAAATATCCAAGTTCAAGTACGGTTCTCTCTTGTGGCAAAACTTTTATCTGCAAGTTTTTTTCATGCTTGTTTATTTTGTTTTTTTTGGCTTGAGCACATAAAATATAGCTTATAACATATAAAAGCCAAAAAAGTATTAGTACCTCTAAAACACTTGTTTTAATGCCTATTGCATTTTCTGGTAAAAGATAAGTAATAATTAATATAGTTAATAAAAAAAACTTCATAATACAGTCCTCTGCATTCATTATAATATAAAAGATAAATGTTGTATAGTATAAAAATTAAAACTTATAAGTGGTTTTGTTCCAATTATAAGTTTAATTTCTTTCTATTGTGAATAATAAGGATTAACACCACCAAATGCCTTATATCCAATAGATACTGCACCTTCAACATTGTTGATAGTTACAGATGTTAAAGTTGCATTATCCGCAAAAGCATATGATCCTATATATGTAGTACTGTTAGGGATGTACACTGTACCTATTTGATTTCTTCCAAAAGCATCTCCTCCTATTGAGGTTACACCATATGGGAAAGATATACTAGTTAATTGATTACTATAAAATGCCCCACCGCCTATTATTTCAACATTATTTAAATCTACACTTGTTAGTTTTACATTTCTAAAAGCGTTTGAACCTACTTCATTAATATGACTTGGTACTGTATACTCCGTAAAACCTAGCGTTGCATCTGAAAATATATTGTTTGGTATTTTGGTTAGGCTTGTACTAAATGTTATCGAGTCAACATAAGAGGTAGCAAAAATACCGTCGTAATATTGTCCAACTGAGGAAATTGGTGCATTCCAAGTAACTCCACCTGTAAATTGATTGTTTCTAAAAGCTCCGCCTCCTATGCTTGTTATAGTACTAGGTATCGTTAAATTAGAAA
>Ga0265294_10000406_pt1 | contig 57822 bp, 50 predicted proteins | sample MunlanPumphouse3_FD_192504 | JGI IMG/M metagenome (GOLD analysis project Ga0265294, IMG submission 192504) | Groundwater microbial communities from a municipal landfill in Southern Ontario, Canada - Pumphouse #3 | ecosystem: Environmental > Aquatic > Deep subsurface > Groundwater | place... | reverse complement strand
ACTCGGGGTCGGGGTCGCTATCGGAATCGGTATCGAAAAACGTACTAGGTCGACCCCGATTCCGATACCGACCCCGACTCCGATGCGTTTGACCGTCGAGTTACCCCATCGTTTTTTCGCAGCGCGCGGCGCGGCGGGCTTGCCCCTTTTCGCGCCTAAACAAGTTGTGTCGTTCCCCCCCGTTCGAGGTTGATGTCCATGTTGAGGGTGTTGCTCTTCCACGCCCCTGCCGTGAAATCAGGGATGTTGATCGAATTCGAGCGGTTAAGCACCGACCATTCACTCAGTGGAATGACCGCGCTCCAAGCGGCCGCGTCATACACATCTTGTTCGAGCGGCAGCCCATTGCGCAGGCAGTCGATCAGCCGCCAGTTTCCCAACAGGTCGGTACCTTCGTGCCCTGCCCTGATGCCATGAACGCGGGCGAGTTCAGCCACATGTTTGGAGATTTTCGGCGTGTATTTTTCCCGCAATGCGTTGAATTCTGCGGGCGATGCCCATCTGTGGTTGCCCGTGCAGAAACGCGGTGGTTGCGGATCGAGCAGTGCGGCACCCTTGGTTCCGTAGATACCGTGGAACAGGTTGTGCGGAGACGGCGATGTGGCGTCGTGCTGGAGCATGATGGTACGTCCCATCGTTGTCCGGATAGTCGTCACGTTCATGTTGCCGCGGTAACTTCTTTCGGCGAAAGGTTTGAAGAAATCGTCCTTAGCGGAAAGCTCCTGCGCCTTCGCCCGCATCATGAAGTCGTTGCTCTCGACCGACACAAGGAACTCGAACCGGTCGCCCCGGTTGATGTTCATGATTTGGCTCACCGGGCCGAGGCCGTGCGTCGGATAAAGGTTTCCTCGGTGCCCCGCATAGAGCTTGAGCCACCACATGTCCCAATACAAGTTTTTTGAGAAGTTGTTTCCCATCTTGCTGGTGTTGTAGCCGCAATAAACTCCCGACGGTTCACCTTCATAGTTTTAACTTCCTTTCTGATTTTCAAACAATCACGGTATCTCCACAGGGCGGCCATGCTCATCCGCATCGACAACGGGTTTGGGCATACTGACAGCCCCTTTCCACCCATATTTCCTGAACTTTGGCTCACCGCCCCACGCCAACCCCGGCATGTTGACCGCGAGCGGTTCCTCACGAAAGGAGTGCCGCATCCACAGCCACTTTTCCTGCTGAAGTGCCGTAATACGCGCTCGATCCACGTCGGAAAGGTTTTTATCAGGATGCTCCGCCGCAAAAGCATAAGTCTGATGCTGGAGCGTGGCAAAGTTCAGCCCGCGACGCAAAAACGCGATTCGCCGACGCACGGTGTTGTCCACATCGGCAGCGTTTGCCGCATCGAGCAACCCATTCAATTCTCCCACAACCTCCGGCGTGTAGGGCACGGTGACGGGAAGTTCCCGTGCGGCAATCATATCCGTAAGCTGCTCGATGCGTGTAAAGTAGCGGCGCATCTGCCGCCAGGCTTTACCAAAGCCGCTTTGGCAATAGTCGTCCAGAATCGCGTCGACGTTCATATCAGGATTCCACAAAAGCCTTGCAAGCACATAATAGTTGAGTCCCTCAGTTGCCCAGTGGTGCATGCAAGCGTCGAAATCCGTACCCTTCAGCGAGTGATGCGCGAAGAAAGCCAGATCCTCACCGAGTTTGTGCGCGTACAGCGCGGGTGTGCCCTCGTGCCGCGCGAAAAGCAGCAGGTTGGGGCGCCAGAAGAGTGTGCCCGTCGCACGGGACCAAGCGTTCCAGTCGTCGAACGCTTGCCGCCGTTTCAAGTCGCTGCTGTAGTGCATACATGTGAAACCGACTGCCAAAGACGGATGCAGCTTTTCCCGAATCGGCGGCGCCTCGTAACAGCTGTATGCGTAAACTGCCAGGCGCGCGTCGGGAACCTTTGCCGTGATACGCGTTGCCACCTGATTCCAAAACCACACCATGCGGTCGGTAAGCGACACATACTCAAAGGTCTGGTGTGAACCAGAGGTGCGGTCCCACAAGATGGTCACACGCCCTTGCGGCGGATCAAGATTTTTGCACGCCGGACACATGCAGAAGCAGGCCGAACCGCCATCGTTCGGGCACAACGAGACACTGTGGCTGCCTCCGCGCTCGATCTCGGCGATTTTATCAGCGGCAAGCGCGTCGATAAGCGCGAGATTCGATTTGCACAGACGGGCGCGTTCGGGCCTCAGTTTGGACAGATCGCGCGAGCCATTCGGCTGCATGGCGAACCACTCCGAATGTTCGCGATGATATTTCTCCCACGTATAGCCAAAAGCATGGCCGCTTTTGAGCCCCATATGCCCGCCAAGCCGTTGCCATTTGAACCAGTTCGGCATTCGGCTATCGCCGCCCTGCGTGATCGCCTCAACCTTGTCGAACTCTACTTTTTTAATACCGAGATAGTCAAGGCCAATTTGAAGCCGGTCGTTATACCTGCTGTTGCGGATACGGCGTTGAATAATGATCGGCGTGTGGGTTTTGTTCAGGGGAGGAACCGCCACTGTTTTCTGCGCAGGCGCCACCAGTCCAAGTTCACCGGGCCAAAGCAGCCGGAAGCCGAGCGTGTCCTCAAGGAACGTGATTACCGCGTAACGTGTGCCATCCGGGTCGGACGGCGTTTTGTCGTCCGGCCCGAGCAAGACAAGTGCGTTGGGGAAGGTGCGCAACAGCACACCCCCTGCGCCCAAACCGTCGGTTGTGATGCCAAGCTGTCGCGTCAGCCCGCTCTCCCCCACAAGGATAAAGGCTGACAACGCCTCGCCCTTCAGCTTACCTTTGACACGGCCGTCCAAAACTTCGACCTGCTCCAACGCCCCTTCGCGGATCACCGGGAGCTTCGCACCGGAAACACGTTCGAGCTGCTCGGCGAGCAGCGCGGCACCCTCGCGGGCAGCAGCAGAGGGCTGGTCTGCATAAACAATGGCGGAACAGCACTGTCCTTCCCTTATGAGTTCTACAGTTTGCGCCGCCGCGTGTCCCCACAAAACAACCAAAAGCCACGCCACAAAAGCTCCGCGCCCTACCCTCACTCTATCCGTCATCTTTATCCTCTCCCAATTATTACCACATTATCCACCTTGCGCATCGTAACCAGCGGCAGCCTCGAATGAACGGGATCAGGGCATATTGATCACGAGTCGGAATCCAAGGTACGCATAGTAATTTTCACTCGGTGCGCGGGAATTGCGGCCAGCCGAACGCTGGTCTGCCGCCTTATAGTCTATTCCGCCGCCGCGAATTACGCGTTTCATACCCGACGCCGCCCCCAGCGGATCAACCACCATTGTAGTCCCGAGGCGTATCACATACCAATCCAGACACCACTCAGCCACGTTACCGTGCATATCATAAAGCCCCCATGCATTCGGATGATACGAGCCGACGGCCGCTGTTCCCTGCGCAGTAGTGCTGTTTTGGAGGTAGTTATCCCAACTGCTTCCGTTCCAGTATTTCCCGCCATTATATTGATACCGTGCCATCAGATCCAACTTCAGGTCGGCAAAAGTATTCGTCAAGTTCAGCGTTCCGTCGTTCAATGCCCCAGTCGTTCCCGCCCGACACGCACACTCCCATTGCGCATCTGTTGGCAGGTCGAATCCGCTAATCCCTGTTTTTGATCGAAGTTGCCTAAGAAAACTGGTTGCTCCCACATCATTTTTCGTCGCAGGCCAGTTGACCGTCACCGTTTCGTTCGAAGCACCCCGAATGGTGTGATACGAAACCTTCTCAACCGGACGTGTCGCATAGTAGCTGGTGTTGTTAAAGTAACAAGCATGCTTGTTTCCCTGGATACGTTCCCATTGACGCTGAGTGACTTCAAAAACTCCCGCATAGTAACCTTTGGTCAACCTGACCTGATGCAAATCTTCACGATTGTCGCCTTCACGTCCAGTTTCTGAACCCGGCGACCCCATCGTGAACGTATCCGCCGAGATGTGGCGCAGAACGAGCTTGTCCGTCGCGTAAACCGAATCATTGGTCACACCTGTCCAGACAATGGAATTCACGCCCGCTACCGGATTGGTTTCGACTGTGCCGTAAACGCCGCTGGCCAGATCCACTTCAGACACGTATGTGATCTGCCCCTCCGCACCAGCGGCTTTGGTCAGATCCACGATCATGTAAACCGGTGTGAGTGTCGATGTGAGCGTCACGCGAAACTTGGCCAGCACCTCTTCGTTAGTATATTGGCTTTGGGTGGGATCCCAGATGATCCGGCGTGTGCCTTGGCCTGTCACCCCATTTAGGTCGCCCGAAAGACCGCCCTCCAACATGAGCGGCTGCTCGCCGTTGAACGCCGCCACCGCGATATCCACGGCTTGCGTCGCATCGGTTATCACGTAATCGATATCCACCAGACGACTCCACGGCCAGCGCTGCCGGACCGTCACGTTGCTGATCTCCGCCGCACCCGCGTTGAAACCGGTTATTGCTGCAATCAGAAATGCCATTCCTTTGATTGTGCCTGTTCTCATTGTTTTCTCCTTTGTGTTATACTACATCTTAAAAGCTACCATAGCCCAATTATAAAAATGAATTAAAAATGAATTTAAAAATGAATTATACGGTGGAAGAGTGAAAAATATCAACCAAAAAATATCATATTTTTTGGTGAATTTTAGTCATGGTCATGGATGTTGGCGTGGTTGTGTTTGAGACTCCACGCATAGCGCACCAGCCAACAAAAGGACGCAAACAAACCCAGCAACACAATGCGGGTTGCGAGAACCCAGTAAAAGGCATCGCCCGCATAGAGCGGCTGCCATCTGCCCTCCACCATCTTAATCATAAGAGTGGTTTTCCACCCCTCTGTGACAAACCAGCCCGTAAGGATCAGGGAGAGAAAAAGCGGTGAACACCAGCACATAATATACTTAAAGATGAGCGGCAGGCGCATTCCCGCGCCTCGGTGCAGCTCCCTCCAGCCGCGCTCCATTCCGAAAAAGCGGATGAAAATAACGGCCTCGATCAAACCAAAGAGCGGCAATCCCAGCGAACTGAACCAGAAATCCATCTCGCCAATCACCTCTTTTCCGAAAATCGCGAGGTTGGCGAAGGTGAAGGTAAGCGCGCCCAGCACAATAATACAGCGTTTGCGGTTAAAGCCGAACTCATCCTCCAAAAAAGAGAGCGCTGGTTGAATAATCGAAACCGAGCTGGTGCAGCCCGCGATAAAAAGCAGAAAGAACCATGCGAAACCAATCAGCGGCCCACCTGTCATCCCCTTGAAGATCAACGGCGTGGTTTTAAAGGCCAGGCCAAAGGTGCCGCCGGCAACCGCCTCGGTGGTGCCGATTGGCCCAAAAAATATAAACGCGGCAGGTATCACAATCGAGGCGCCTAGAACCAGCTCGGCAAACTCATTCAAGAACGCCGAAGTCGTGGATGCAGTCAGCACATCATCCTGGCTGCGCATATACGACGCATAGGTCAGCAGCGTGCCGATCCCGACTGAGATCGAGAAAAAGACCTGGCCCGCGGCGGCCAGCCACACCTGAGGTGATTTCAGTGCCGAGAAATCCGGATTCCACAGAAAGCCCAAACCCGCATTGATATTCCACTCTGGCCGCACTGGCGTTCCCAGTGTGAAGACCCGCACCATCAAAACAACTGCCAACAAAAAGAGCAGCGGCATGGCCACCTTACAAAAGCGTTCAATTCCGCATTTGACACCATGATACAGAATGATGAAGTTCGCTATAAAAGTGGCGCTGAAAAAACCATAGGCTGGCCATCGGCTGTTGAAAAAGAGGCCGTCCCCGCTCTGGTAACTCGCCAGAAAAGCCCCCATCTCCGCTGGCGACTGAACTGCGGCGTATTTTCCCGTCAAAGCGAAAACACTGTAGGCCAGCGTCCATGATTCAATCACAACGTAGTAAAAAAATATCCCGAGTCCGCCCACAATCCCCATGACCCCGAAGTACTTGAGCGCGGGCTTTTTGGGGCTGGTCAGCACATCAAAGACCCCTGGTGCTGAGCCATGTCCACGCAATCCCCCAAAACGTCCCATTGTCCATTCCATCCAGCACAGCGGCAAGGCGATAAAAACCAGCGACAGAAAGTAGGGAATCATAAAGGCCCCACCCCCGTTCTGCGCCGCCACCCCAGGAAAACGCAGAAAATTCCCCAATCCGACCGCGCTGCCGGCCGCTGCCAGCACCACCCCGATGCGACTACCCCATGCCTCTCGTTTACGGTTTGATTTCATATCACTTGCCTATAACTTGACTTTTTCTGGTGACATATTGCTAATCGCATATCCATAAAATCACCGTTTGTTGATAGCGGCGACGATGTTGGTTGACGATTGCGAATATGCGGAAAATCGTCAACCAACATCGTCGCACATCATCGTCAACCGATGCCGCTCGCAGAGCGGCTACTACACCGGACGACAAGGCTTGCAAGCCAGCGTGCGCTTAAAAGTGCAGCGCATGTGTAGTAGTCGCTCTATGAGCGACACCGAACGGCAAGGCTTGCAAACGGCTTGCACTCTGCCCTGCGCAGCACTGTAGCCGCGGGCCGTGACCGGGGGCTCGTTTGTGGCGCGCCACCTGGCAGCTTACGGCTCGCACTGCACTGCACTGTCGCTTTGCCGGCGCGGTCACGGCCAGCCGCCCTACAGCTTCAACCTGGTGACCTAGTGACCTGATGACTTGGTGGCATTGCTTACTGACCCCGACGCCGATGCAACTGACCGTCGAGTTACCCCAGCGTTTTTCTCAAACTCCCTAAAACCCTGAACCCCGCCCTACTCCACAATCGTGACAGCTGAGCCAGCTGGCAACAGGAGAAAAAGCTCCTCAATCTCCACTCTGCCGAACACAATGCCGCTCTCCTGCGACACCATGCCCAAATGCGACTCGCTCGCCGCGCCATTCAAACTCAGGTTCTGCGCCTCCACAGTGTCGTCCGCTGATTTAAGCCGTAAACAATAGTCTTCCCCGCCACGGGCGCCTGACACAGTGCCCCGGCCACGCAACTCATAGGTGCCTGCTGGAACGTCGCCAGCATCACCTACCCCGATTGTATAGGCCTTAAAAAACCCACGATTAAAGAGCAGCACTGCCTTAAAATCACTTTTATCGATCATCAGCTCAAAGCTCGGATTATCCAACACCCATAGCTCCTGCCCGATTTGTATTCTTCCAGGGTTGATAATCTGATTGACCCGCAGGATGTACTCCTCAGTATTATTGTATTTGCGGGTCAACTTGCTCACAAGGTCGCCTGATACGATCCTATGGGGCAGCTTCCCCGGCATGGGAGCAGTAGAAAAAATCAGCGCCATGTTGATCTCACCCAGTCTTTTCTCAACCAGCGGGCGCACAGCAGCGGCATCTGGGCTCAATCGCAACTTTTGCAGTATCATGCGGGCACTGACCAGATCACCACCATCCTCCAGTTCATCCACTCGCTTCCAAAGTTTTGCCACTGCCTCGGGGATGTTTTTATCTATCACCAACCGCTGCGCAGTGCGCGTTTCATTACCAGAGTCCATAAACGCAGCTGGAGGGACCTCTTGAGTGTTCGTAGCGGATTCGCCCTCTGAAGCACCCTTTCCCTTAAATTTACCGCGCCAGGCCTGCAAAAAATGAACGGCAATTGATGGGCGCTCCCGTTCAACAGCCACCTCGGGCGCGGGCTGCTCGCCTGCGGGGGTATCGTCATCGTCATAAATACCGCCGCTTTTACCAGCGCTGCAGCCGCGCAGCACAAGCACAAGCACAACCAGCGGGATAACGATCGACAGCAGCCAGAATTTTCCCATGGAACTCTTCTGACTCTGTTCATATTCAACACCATAATTGCCGCGTTGGAATCCCATAAAAAATCTTTGTCTTATCTCGGTTGTACACTGTCACCAACAGAGCCAATCAGCTCCAGCATCGCCCTAACGGCCTGCTCCAAACCAACGAACACGGCGTGAGAGACAATGCTGTGACCAATATTGAGCGTGTTCAGCTTTGGCAGCGCAAGGATTGGCCCGACATTTTCCAGCGTCAAGCCATGACCTGCGTTCACCTTGAGTCCAATTGAGCTGGCCCGTTGCGCAGCTGTGATCAAGCGCTGCAACTCCCGCTCGCGGTCCGCTCCGCTCCACTGCGCGTAAGTGCCGGTATGCAACTCGATGCAGGGAGCGCCAACCGCCGCGGATGCCTCGACCTGTGCCAGATCCGGATCAATGAACATACTGACCTCAATCCCGGCTGCGCTCAGCTCGCCTACCACTGGCTTCAGCTCCGCCAAGTGCCCTGCCACATCCAGCCCGCCCTCGGTGGTCAGCTCTTCGCGGCGCTCTGGCACCATGCAGACCTCCGCTGGCACCAGATCCAAAGCCACTGCCACCACATCGGCATTGTTGGCCATCTCCAAGTTGAGATTGACAGAGAGCATCTCGCGCAGCGCATAAAGGTCCGCATCCTGAATGTGGCGGCGATCCTCGCGTAGATGTACGGTGATACCATGGGCCCCGGCCAGCTCACACAGAGCGGCCGCTTCGGTGATCGAGGGGTATTTTGCACGGCGCACCTCGCGCAGTGTTGCCACATGATCGATATTTACTCCTAGACGAATCATAATTCTCCTTTTTCTTAATTTCCAGTGCCCTGTTTCATACTGGCGAACTGCCTTAAAAAGGCTGCAACCATCTTTGTGGTGGCCTCCTTTTCAACCCTATTGGTGCTCAACCAAGTTTCATAGCCGCCAAGTTCATGTTGCTCCGGTGTTGGCAAGTAGCCATTGTAACCATTGGCAAGTCCAATTACAAATGTTGTTTTGAAAGGGCTTTTGGCCTTTATCTCCATTCCCGTCTCTGAAAATGTTTCAAAAGGTGAGGCAGCCACCCCCAGATCACCGATCCTGAAGGTTTGGAGAACAACATTGATCTGATCAGGCCACTCCACCAAATACAATATTCTTTCCGCATACATTTTTTCGAGTGAGTGCAACGGCTTAACTGATTCGGGTTGTTTTAATAAAGCTTCAGCACGTTTGACCATCTCCTTGTCAGGCTTGCGCACAGTAAGCGCAAATTCTTCGCTGATTGCTGCCAGTGGCACCCAGTCATGAAACTGTATTGTGTTATGCACCCTGAACACCTCCCTGGCTACATCATCAGCGACACGACGCATTTTTTCGTATGGGGCGTTTTTTTCTGGTTTCCCACCAAAGTTTATATTATTAACATCGCCCGAAGTTCCATTTGACATAATACCGACAAAGGGCGGATTCTGCCTGTCTGCTTTTAGCAGTTCCTGTATCCGGTCAGCAAATACTGCAAAATAATCGGCTGATATGTGTCCCCCAGGAACACCTCCGACATAGTGTAGCCCATAATTCCCAAGCAAGGCTATAGACTTGCCGTCGGTTGCCTGAACAGATATAAATGAGACTTGGGGGTCAGGCTGAGCGGCTGGCTCCAGCAGGTTTGGACCCCGGCCAGGGTTCATTTTTACTTTATCATACCCGCCGAAAGGATTTAGCACCGGCTCCTTCATCTTCCAGCGGCGGACAAACACATGTTCGGGCACATTACCAACTCCCCAGCCTATACGGGCAGGTTCTAAGTTGTTAACCGCACTCCTGACCACATCAGCAAAGCGCCTTATAACAAAACTCTGATACTCGTCGAAGGGCTCGCCGTAGTGCCACTGCCTACGCTTATTCCCAACACCCATTGCGCTTGTTGCCGAATGGGTATGGATGGCCGAGATAATAACATTGGCAACCGGGATGCCGGTTTCTTGCTCAATAATACGTTTAGTCGCCTCAGCAACATCTTGATCTATCCCCAAAAGATCAGCAACAATGAAGACCAATTTTGTAAAACCGTCGTCTAAGACAAGGCACCGCGCATGTAGTTCATCGTGTATATGGGTTGCCTCCGGTGTGCCCCAACCTCCTATAATGAGCCCTCCGAGTGAGGGCGTGATATTACTTGTGGCGGCACCGGCCCTAAAGACTTTGCTCTGTTCTTTAGCTGCTGCCTGAACCTGAGCTTTTGCATTGACTGCCTGAATACTAATTAAAAAAAAGAGTGCGCATGCAATACCAGAAAATTTAATCCCTGTTTTTAAGTTTTTCATCTTTCCTCCACTACTATCCCATTGAGAGATTCAAAATTAATGCTAAATTGATATAAAACATTGATTATACGGGGGGAGGGTGAAAAACGTCAACCCAAAAGACATTACATTTAATTTCTGTTTGCCTTGAAACAAAACTCATGCCATAATGTATTTTTCCAAGTGCATTACTAAACTGAACCTTCAATTGAAGCCTATGATTGTTGACCCCAACCCATTTCGAATACTGACCATGCCCTGGTTCTGGTCTTCTTTTACCGCATGGACCATTGCCCAGAGCATTAAAATGACAACCGGCCTGATTAAAACCGGCAAGATCGACTTTCACTATCTGCTGAGTACTGGCGGCATGCCAAGCGCCCACTCGGCGATGGTCTGTGCTCTCGGCACAGCGATCGGACTGACCGAAGGCTTTGACTCGCCGATTGCCATGTTGGCATCCGGTTTCGCAGCCATCACCATGTTTGACGCGGCGGTTGTCCGCCAGGCGGCTGGGCATCAGGCCACCATTTTAAACCAGATGCTGGATGAGCTTTTCAAACAGCACAGACTCAACCAAACTCGACTGAAAGAACTTCTAGGCCACACCCGCAAGGAGGTCTTCACCGGCATGATCGTCGGCATCGCCACCGCCTTCGCGGTGGTACACTTCTGGCCACGCTAGCAATTTGGCGGAGTGAAGAAGTGTGTGAGTGAAGAGGTGGTCCGTTGGCGCGGAAGCAACGTAGGTCCGATTTCCAATCGGACAGGTCCGGTTGGAAACCGGACCTACTGACGTTCGGCTGCGCCTCCAATTGTGGAATGTTGAATGTTGGCGACAAATGTAGTAGCCGCTCTATGAGCGGCACAACCTTTGTCTCGAGCCTTGTCTATTTCGTCCATCCCTGGCCACCGCTGCTTGATTAGAGTTGCGATTAGGATGAACGTGCCGGACGGGACACCTCCCACTCCCTCCAGCTCCCTAACCCCTCCAGCTCCCTTCTCAATGCACCTCATCGGTGATTGGCAGCAAAGGCTCTGCCCCCCGAGTCTCGATCACCAGAATTCTCTTCCATCTGCCGGAGTTCCACCGCCAAGCGGTTCCGATCGCAGCCAGGAGAATATAGGCTGCCAACCAGCTCCACAGCGCGATAATGCCGCAGTCGTAGTGCAAGAGCAAAATAGTGCCGGGGATCATCAGCAGCCAGCCACTGAGAGAGAGAAAGAGCAGCACAAAACGGGTATCCCCCGCACCCTTGAGCGCGTCGCCCAGCACAATTGTCACCACGTCAAAAAGCCCCCAGCAGGTCATGATCACCAGCATCACCCGCCCCACGCTCAGTAACTCCTGCGGGCTGAAAGCAGCGTCCTTGGGGTTGAATAACTCAAAATAAAATCGTGGCAGCAAGAGAAATGTCGAGCCGACCACCACCATATAGATCAGCGCCATTTTGGTCGCTGTCATGCCGGAGCGCGCCGCTGCACTCTGGTTGCCCGCCCCTTTGTGCTGCGCCACTAGCGTAGAAGCAGCCAACCCAAAGCCAAGCAGCGGCGAAAACGCCAGGTTGTTGATACTGAATGCAATATTACTGGCCGTCAAGGCAAGGGCCCCCAGCTTGCCAGTCAACATGATAAACACTGAAAAAGATCCGATCTCCATCAAGAGATGCAGCCCGGATTGCGAGCCAAAGTGTAAAATTCGCCCCATCAGGGGCAAATTCACTCCCAATAGCTCCCTTAACTTATGCTGCTTCACAGCGCGGGTGTTTACAAAAATAACCCACTGTATCACGGCGGTTAATACCGCCGAGATCACAGTAGCATAGGCTGCGCCGTGAATACCCATCTCCGGCACGCCCCATTTGCCAAAAATAAAGATATAGTTTAACAATACATTAAATGAGCATCCTATGCAGTTCGACAGGAGATTAATACGGGTACGGCCCACTCCCATGAAATAGCCACCCAGCACTGCGTTCAACGGCAACACAACACCACCCGCCATCAGGATCGTAAAATAGGGCCTCTCAGCGGCCAGCACTGCTTCGCTGTGCGCGGTGATCCCCATCAGCCAAAGGCCAAGCGGGATCAGCATCAAGATAAAAGGCCACGATGCCAGCGCCAACCACAACCCCTGAAAGGTTGACTCAACGCAGCGCTTAAAATCTCCAGCCCCGTAATACTGCGCTGTAAAGGTGCTCGAATAGCCACAGAGCGACTGAAAAAAACAAATCAAAGTGTGCGCTAGAATACCCGCTGGCAGTGCTGCCTGGATGCTGATACTGCTGTAACGCGACAAAAAAACCCGGTCACAAAACTGCATGATGGTGTAGCTGCCCATGCTAAGGATCAAGGGTCCAGCAATGCGCCACATCTCGGCGTACCCGCCGGGAGCCAGGTTTTTCACACGTTCCTTCTCAGCTTTACTCATCCACATACTTTGCCGCAATTTCATCTGCAAGCAAGATGCTCGCACTACTTCATTATCACTTTTAATTCGATTACATTTTAAGGTTTCTAAGCTTTCGCTCTTGTCTTAATTTGCTCTTTTCCTTTAAGATACAGACAAGGAGAATAATGAATCTAGAATCACTTGCCAATCCTAAAGTAAAATATGTGGTCAAACTGCGTCAGCGTTCGCACCGCGATGCCGCAGGCCAAATGCTGATTGAGGGTTACCGTGAATGTCGACGCGCCCTTGACAACGGCTGCCGGCCAGAGATGCTTTTTTACTGCGAGGAACTCTACTTTAAAAATCTGAATGAGCCCGCAATTGTAGAGGAGTGTCGCCAACAAGGCGTGGATTGTTTTGCCTGCACGCCGCCAGTCTTTAAAAAAATGGCCTACCGCGAACGCCCTGAAGGGCTGCTGATGGTGGCACCCCAACTAAACCGGAGACTGCATGAGCTTAAATTGCCTGAAAAAGCCCTGGTGCTGGTGGCGGAGTCCATTGAAAAACCGGGTAACCTCGGAACCATCCTGCGTTCAGCAGATGCCGCCGGAGTCCACGCCGTGATAGTGTGCGACCGTTGCACCGACATCCACAACCCCAACGTTGTGCGCGCCTCAACTGGCACTCTTTTTTCAATACCAGTGGTCGAAACAACTTCATCAGAGGCACTTGCGTTCTTACAGCAACACAAATTTCAAATTCTGGCGGCCACGCCCCATGCCGAAAAGCTGCACTGCGATGTGAAGCTGTCAGGCATGACAGCCATAGTGCTGGGCACCGAGCAATATGGCCTCTCAAAGATCTGGATGGATGCCGCCACCCTGCGGGTTCGTATCCCAATGCTGGGTCTGGCAGACTCGCTTAACGTTGCCGCTGCCGCAACCATCCTGCTTTTTGAAGCACTCAGGCAGCGGGTGCGAGCCGGGGTTGTGACCGTGCCGCCCGAACGACAGTATTATGCTTCGCGAACCGAATTGCCTGGCAGCAGCCTGACAGACGAACCCCCCGGCTGTCACGGCCCGCGGCTACAGTAGTGCTACGCAAGCTGTAAGGAACGCGCCAGCCGAGTGATAGGCAAACTTTGCCGCGAACTTTGTCGTAAACTTTGTCGAAAATAAATGAACGAGAAGGATCGACAAAGTTTACGACAAAGATAAAAACACATGAAAAACCACTTTAACTACTTTAACCCCTTTAACCCTCTCCCATGTCCATTGCCTTCACATCTATCCTGCCGATCTGCTTTCTAATTACGCTGGGCACAGCGTTGAGCTATAAAAATTTCCTGCCAGCGTCATTTTTCAAGCAGCTCAACCGCCTCGGCTTTTATATTCTCCTGCCCGCGCTACTCTTTCACAGCATTTCAAACGCGAACGCCAATTCAATTGCTCCAGGGTTGCGAATCGGGATGCTGATGTGCGGCTGCGCACTTGTGGTCGCCCTAGTGGCCTGGTTGCTGGCGGCCAAGGTGCTGAAGCTTCCCCTGACAAGTTGCCGCGCCCTGGCGCAGGCCGCCATGCGGGGCAACCTGGCTTTCTCAGGACTCCCGATTGTGCTCTTCACATTTGGATCTGACTCCGAGATCGCGCTGCTGGCCATTCTGAGCCTGACCCCCACCATCCCCTTTTTCAACCTGCTGGCAGTGATCATCCTCACGCCGTATGAGATTTCAGTGCAGAAAAACCTGATCCTTAAGACCGCTCTGGGAGTCGCCAGCAATCCGCTGGTGAGTAGCTGTCTGTTGGGAATCCTCGCACTGACACTGCAACTAAAAATCCCCGTCCCTCTCCAACGCACTATCAAAACGCTTGGCGAGGCCGCCCTGCCCTGCGCCCTGCTCTCGCTGGGAGCAGCACTCTCATTCAGCACGCTTAAAGCAAAGTTCTATCCAGCACTGATCGCTGCCCTGCTCAAAATTGTCCTGATGCCCCTGCTGGGATTTCTGGTTCTGTTAATCTGCGGCACCACAGACCACGCCACGCTGCTGACCGCCCTGATCTTTCTCGCATCCCCCACCGCTGTCACCTCCTACGTGATGGCTGAGCAGATGGGTGCCGACAAAGAGCTGGCAGCTGCGGCTGTCACACTCAGCACCATCTTAGCCATGCCCGTGACGGCCATTATCCTCTACCTTCTGGCACAAGGCTGAGCCGCCTAGCTTTAGTCGCTTAGGCGACTAGAAAAAACAATTAATTGTTCTTTCCAAAAAGTTGTCTGTTAAACGTTTATAGGAGTTTAGTGTAGTAGTCGCTCTATGAGCGACAAGGAGTTTAGTGTAGTAGTCGCTCTATGAGCGACACATGCCGCTCATAGAGCGGCTACTACGCCCGATGCTGGCCGACGATAGCGTGCGACCCGCCTTCCAATCGTTCGGCGTGGCAAGCGGCGATGTTGGTGAACGATTGGGATCATGCGGAAAACCGTCCACCAGCATTGCCGCCGTTATCGTAAACCGAAGGCGCGACTTTTTCAACATGGCAGGGTTAAACCCCATAGGAAAGTTATCTGAGATCGATCATACTGGCTGTGTTTTCATGAAGAAGAATCATCAACACAGGAGAAATTATGAAGATCATCACGACTATTATAATCGTCATCTTGGCGGTTATTGCCATTATATTCATCGCCAATAAATTCAGCAACAAGCCGATAATTGGCCAAGGCGCCGCTGAAAAAGCTGGTGCGAGTATCGACAGAGCCGCAGCAAAAGCTGCAGATGCGGCCGAGGAAGCCACGCAAAAGGCTGGCGAAGCAATCGAGAAGGTGGGCGAAAAAATGCAGAGGTAGCATTGACTAACCCAATAACAATCCAATGATTAAGGAGCTTGATATGTTATGGACTATCACAGTTATACTTTTTGTCCTATGGGCACTGGGTTTAGTGACTAGCTATACGCTGGGTGGATGGATTCACTTGCTGTTAGTGCTAGCCGTCATCGTCGTAGTACTCCGCGTGCTGCGGGGTCAACGCCCTATCTGAGCAAAATCCAGATTAGGATCAAAAGGGTGAGTTATCGCTCAAAGACAATGAAGAACATCTCGTTGGGGCGGACCAAGGTTGGAACCACACTGTGGTATGCGCCGCTGCGACTCCAATGGCTGATCTCATAAACTTTACCATCAATTGGCTGCCAGCGCGAAACCCGTTTGAATTCCGACATTTTAAACGTCAATGTCACCATACTGGCAATCTCACTCTCGTTCTTGATCAAATAAAATTCACGCTGTGAGTCAAAGCTGTGTGCAAACCTTAGGTTGAGCGCATCCTGCTCCGCACCCCATGTAAGATCCGGCTGGAGTTCAAATTGGTTTTTAATCTCCCCCAATCTTTGCACCTGCAAAACCGAAGTTGCTCTGCTTTCCGATTTTTCCTGGCAGCTGTCATTGGTATCCAGCGTTAGGACGCGATGCCTCTTTGCGAGTAGAGCTTCGGCCACCTCCTGACCTGCCGCTGAGCTGAGCTGCGAATCACTAAAAACCACGGTGGTATAGCTCCGCCCAGAAGAAAAGAGTATTTCGTTGTCGTTGATCTCCGCCCTCTGCAGCAGCGCCAGGTTCACACAGTCAAAAGAGTAGTGGTTCAAGCTAGCGGGGATTGTCTCTGTGCAGAGCAGAAAATCGCTCCTCCACTTGCTGTTCTGGAAAACGAACTGGATGCGACGAATGTAAGCCGCGAGATCATTGGTTGAGTCAAAATCCTCGTCGCCTGCGAAAGCCAGCGTTTGGTGATCAAACAGAATCCGATCAACACCGTCAACAAACAGTGCATCCACGGCTCTCTTGAGTTGCGGAGCACGGGCAAACTCAATGCGGCCCACAATATTCTTGCAATCAAAGACGCGCGCTCCTCCGGCCGCGCGCCTATTACGCGAACGCGCAAGGGTGTTTGTGGCACTGGCAGTCACAGTAACACCAAAGAAACTGCCGGTCTCTTCCGGATCAAGGGGAATTTCATCAATCAAGGCACCCGCATCGAGACCAGCCTCCTGGATCAGGGATCTCACATTCATCGCAAATCTCTCTCGCCACAATCTTTTGCTGCCCTGCTGATAGCGCTGCCGAATTGTCTGCGAATAAGCCGGACCCTTAAGGTCCATGCCGGTCAGCACCGGCAAATTACGAATCAGATCCAACGAAGAGTTCGCGGAAAACCAGCGTGGCACTTCATCAGTCCAAGCCAGCTCGTGGTTAGAGAGGGCTGGAAACCAGACCCAGTTGAAAACCGTTCCGTAGTTACGCTCCAATTCGCGCTGCGCCTCCAGCAAAAATTTGTTCACATAGACAGAGAAAACAGCGGGGTTGAGATAGTCAACGGTCAGCGGTTGAACCGGCACGGCAAAAAACTGAAACTCATTCCACTGCCCCTCTTGTGGTAAAGAGTGGCGTCCTACAACCACACTCCAAGATGGATTGAGCGCGTCACCCTGCGCCGCTGATGTCAGAACTCGCGCGAAAGGCGGGGTCCGCGTACACCGCAAACTGCCAGAAACGCTCACGTCAGAGGTGTAGTTCCGCATATCGACCTCCCTGCGGTACCATCCGATTTGGCGCAGAAGTTTGTCGCCGCCCTCCGCCACGTCAGGCGAAAAAAAGGTGCAGCCAAAACGCAGCGAACGCAATCGACACTGCTCAGCGATCTGAGCGATATGCTGCCAGGAATTACTGTGAGCTGGTATTGCTTGCAACAGGAGAGTATTAAAGCCAGCCGCCACAAACTCATTCAACCGCTGTCCCAGCTGATTTTTTTCAACTGGCAGCGAGGAAAAATCGATCTCAACGCCTGGCGAAAAACGTACAGCGGAGGCATCTTCAAACTGCTTTACAAAATCATCGGCCAAGGCCAATGTTACGGTCATAAGCAGGAGAGCGATATGATTTTGCAGGGTTTTCACGGCCAGTACTGATCAATCCAGGCAGTGGGTTTAACGTAATGATGAATTTTTGTCCCTTTATAGCCAGCCTTGACTTGGCATGGATCAGGGCGTCCATGAAAAACCAGAATCTTTGATTCCGCTGGCACCGAGGCCGGCAGCAGATAGTTAAGCGGAAAGGGGCGCATGCAATGGCGCTTGAAGCTACGCACCCACTTCTCTGGCCACCAGTAGCGTTCGCGCATGGCATAGGTCAGAAAGGCCTGCTCCGTGGGGTACATCAAGCCATCCAGCGCCTGCTCCATTTCAGCCATAAAGGTGTCGTAAATATACTGTGAACTGCCAGCTTCAAAACGAAAGACAGAGGAGTTGCCGATCTCCGGCGCCTTGCGGAAGATTGTTTTGCGGAATTCCAGCCAGTTATGAATAATCACATTTTTGCCAGGCATATAGTCAAAAAAACAATCAATCTCATCTTTGATCACAATATCCACATCGCAAAACAGGGTTGGACCCTTCAAATCAGCGAAGCCATCGGCAGTGATCAGCAACTTTAGAAACACATGCGGCCAATGGGGCACACCGGGATTCTCAGGGATCGGCACACACTCCACCCCCTCATCAAACCCAGTTGCTTTATCGGAGACGCAAACAAAACGAAAGGGGCGATGCAGATATCTCTTCACGCTGCGGTAGAGATTATTGACATAGCGGTCGGGATAGCGGTTTCCCCAATTAAGACAGATTATATTCACAGATGAACTCATTTAACTCCTTCTTTTTCTAGCAGTTTTTCGGACTTCGGAGAAGTCCGAAAAACTGTTAGCGGTAAACTTCATCAGCCCACTCATAACTCTCCGAATACGGCTGTTGCATGAGCGTTTCAACCATAAATTTCAGTGTGCGGCTGCCGCTGAACATCTTATGGTATTTGGCGCGCCCAGCGGCCGCCACCATGCGGCGTTGATCATCATGCTGGTTATAGTACAGTATTTTATCGCGCAGATCAGTGCGATCATGATAATAGACCACCTCTTGGTCACTGAAAAACTTCTGCATCTGGCCGCAGTCACTGACAAAGGTCAGAATGCCGCTGGCGATCAGATGGGCGATCCTGTCGGAGGAGTACAGCGGCCATCCCTCTTTGCGATTGAGATTGATCGACATCTTACTCTCCGCGAGGGCCCGCTCGTAGTCAGCCCCCCAGACCGGCGGATTGCCGAACATGCCGAAGATATCAAACCGCAGCTGACCCTTGAGTTCAGCGGCCAGCCCGCGCAGAAACTCGTTACGGTCATCACCGGCGATCTCTTTGCCGGTAAAGAGCAAATCCCGGGCAAAGCTGGTTTTCTGCGAATTATCCTCAACCTCCATGCTAGTGTCACTGGGGTTGGGCATGTAGGCCACCACATTTTTGCCGGTGCAAAACTGCTTGAGTGCCTCACCGCCGGTGGTCACAAAGATCGCGTCGGTGGAGTACATCCGCTCCTGAATTTGTTGAATATGCCAATCCATCCAGATCGGATCAATATTAAAGTGGGCCATGCGTATCTGCGGCAGAGCGGCGCGGATCTGCTCCAAGGCATGGTTGCGGATGTAATCGCAGTGTCCTATGAAAAGGAGATCAGGCTTGAAATTCTTCGCTGTTTGGACCAACTTCTGATTCGCCAGCGCGGCACCCAGCTTACGGATCCCCAGTGGGGCCAGATAGCGAGTGACATCACGGTCGCTGAACTCCGCCAGCCGCCAATCATTCCTAATCGCCCCGCAAACCAGTTTGCGCCCTGGCCCCATTTTAAGGTTACCGTACTGGCGGATCTGCATGTTATCGACCATTAAAATCCTCATGCTCTATCTCCATTTCTCACATCAAAACTTCTTTTACCCCTGAAAACTCGCTTGAGTGCCAGCATAAACACATCCAGCAGCATACGGCTGCCATGGGTGAAAACGCGCACCGTGGAATGTCCGCTGTAATCCCAACGCACCGGCACCTCTATCACCTTAAATCCCGAAGTCTGGGCCCGAACGATCAGCTCCACGTCAAACGCGAAGCCTTGGATGCGCATACGCTCAAAGATCAGCTTGGCTGGCTTTGCCTTAAACAATTTAAATCCGCACTGAGTGTCGTGAATACCATGTACCCCAGCGACGCGCACCAAAATATTGAACACCCGACTCAAGGCCCGGCGCAACAGCGGTGGATTTGCGCCAACATCAGCCCCAGCGATCGCACGCGAGCCACAGACAATATCGGCCCCTTGCTCAACGCCTTTCAGCAACTGCCGGTAGTCACCCAGCGGAGAGGAGAGATCTGTGTCAGACATCAAAATTAAATCTCCGCGTGCGGCCAGCACACCTGTTTTGACAGCGGCGCCTTTGCCTTGGTTGTACGGCAAAGAGATCAACTGCAGCGGCAGTTGCGGATGCTCTGCCAGATATTGACTGATCATCTCCGCGCTTTGATCAGGAGATCCGTCATTGACAAAAATCGCCTCCGCGCCCCCTTCAACACTGCTCACAAATTCAGCTACAGTAGCTAAAGAGTCTTTTAAACGGCGTGCTTCCCGATAAACCGGTAATATGATTGATAAATGTAACATAATCTTGTCTATAACTTCGATTTCGGCTTGTAGAAACATTACTACTCACATATAACTAAACATCACGATGTTTGATTAATAGTATGATTAGGATTGTGATTAGGAGGAAGAAGCATTCTCATTTTTCACCTCCAAGATTTTTTACCTAAAAAACAACGTAGCGCACCCTCTTGCTATTACTTGGCCTTTTTGTCAAGTTACCTCCTCGCTTTTTCGCAGCGCGCCCGCGACCGGACGACTAACTGGCTTCTCAAATAAATATAATAACAAAATTTGCACTTGATTTGTACTATAAAATAAAACAGGTTATTGAGAAGTTACCTTTTATCCTGTTTCAACGGAGTAATTTTTGCTATAAGTGCGTTCTCTATGCGAATTCTAATTATAGGCGCTGGCAAAGCTGGACGTCAGTTGACTTTACGGCTTTGTGAGGAAAACCACAGCGTTGTGATGATTGACATTGATCCTGATGTTTTGACTGAGGCTGAGGACACGCTGGATATCCTGACGGTTTGCGGCTCAGGGTCGAGTCCACAGGTGCTTGAAGAGGCGCAAGTGGGCAAATGTCATCTCTGTATTGCGGTCACCGACTGCGATGAGGTCAATATCCTGGCCTGCCTGTTTGCTCACGCCGCCGGTGTGCCGCGTAATATCGCGCGGGTGGCCAGTCCTGAGTATATCCATGCCAATAATGCTTATGATTTAACTGCCATGGGTATTGATCTGGTGATCAATCAAAAACAGGAGTGTGCAAATGAAATGTTCCAGAGTCTGAGTATGCCAGGAGCGATAGAGGCATTTGACCTGCTGGCTGGCAGAGCGCTGGTTGCGGGATTCCGTGTCAACGATACTACCCCTTTGAACGGAACAACGCCCGCCACTTGCCAAAGGCCTGATCTGATCCAGGATATCCGCATGATCGCAGTGCATCGCGACGGTAAGCTGATTATCCCCTATGGGAGCACACTGTTCCAGTCTGGAGACTTGGTCTATATCTTGGGCGAGCGAGGTCGGGTTAAAAAGTTCTCTGAATGGGTGTGCCCGCACCTGAAACCAATGGAAAAGGTCATCATTGCCGGTGGAGGTGATCTGGGGCTGATGCTGGCCAAGCTGATTGAGGATACGGTTGAATGTGTGCTGCTCGAAAAAGATGAGGCACGGGCACTCCTCTGCTCATCTGAGCTGAGCAAAACACTGGTACTGCGGGCCGACGCACTTGCCGAAAGCACACTCACAGAAACAGGCATTACCAACCGGACAGCTTTTGTCGCGCTCACAGGCGATGATGAAGACAACATCATGAACTGCCTGATGGCGCGCAAACACGGGGTTGTGTTCACTGTGGCGCAGATTACGCGTACCGATTATATCCCGGTCATCGAAAGCCTTAATCTGATTGACCGCATTGTCAGCCCGTACATTTCAACCACCCACGCCATTCTGCACTATCTACGCTCTCAGAAGATCAAGGCGGCTGCGCTGCTGCACAACCTCCCGGGCGAGTTGCTGGATGTCATCATCCAAAAAGAGAGCAAACTGTGCGGCAAAAAAATCAGAGAGATCAAGATGCCGCGCCAGGCGATTGTGGCCACAGTGCTGCGCGAGCATGAGGTCGTTGCTGCCACAGGTGATCTGGTGCTTGCCGCTGATGACCGCCTGGTGATTTTCACGCACCAGGATGTAGTGAAAAAGATACAGTCGGTATTCCTGAAATGAACAAACGCGTTGTTCTTCACATAGTCTCCATCATGACCCTGTTCATCGGCATTGCCATGAGCGTGTGCGCGCTCTTGTCACGTTTCTGGGGTGACCCGGTCACAACGCAACTTGAACTGCTGCAGTCATCGGCAATCACAATGGTATTTGCGGCAACGCTGTTTTTTTTAACACGCGGTGATGTCAACCTCTCACGACGCGATGGCTTCGGGGTGGTGACATTCGGTTGGATTTTCGCCTCTGCATTTGGCGCCCTGCCTTATCTGCTCTCAGGCGTGATCCCTCATCCTGCCGCCGCATTTTTTGAAACCATCTCCGGATTCACCACCACTGGCGCCTCAGTGCTGCCTGCGGGCGAATTTCCAACACTCGAGTGCATTCCGCGCGGTATTTTATTCTGGCGCGCGCTTACACACTGGTTCGGGGGGATGGGTGTGCTGGTACTCTGCGTTGCCATCCTGCCTTTTTTAGGGGTCGGCGGGATGCAGATCTACCGCGCTGAGATGCCGGGTCCCTCCAAAGACCGTCTCACGCCCCGTATCGCCACCACTGCCAAGCTACTATGGGTGGTTTATGCGCTGCTGACCTTGATCGAGACTCTGTTGCTGAGGTTTGTCGGTAAAATGAACTGGTTTGACAGCCTCTGCCACACCTTCGCAACCATGGCGACAGGCGGCTTTTCCACCCGCACCGCCAGCATCGCGGCTTATAACAGTCTCACGATTGAGTGCATCCTAATCACCTTCATGTTTCTGGCGGCAGTCAACTTCTCTCTGCATTACTACGCGCTCACAGGCAACCTCAGCCGTTATTTCAAAGACCCTGAGTTTAGATTTTACCTTTTATTCTGGGTGATATGCGCACTGTTTATCACCGCCAACATCTGGCCAATCTATCGAAGTGTGGGCGAATCACTGCGCGTCTCGTTTTTTCAGACAATCTCTGTTTTAACCACTACCGGGTTTGTCTCCGCTGATTTTGATCTCTGGCCGCAACCCTCACGCATGCTGCTGGTGATAATGATGTTTGTCGGCGGTTGCGCTGGCTCCACTGGCGGCGGCATCAAGGTTGTGCGGATCATGATCATGGGCAAAAAGATCACCAAAGAGATACGCCAGTTTATGCGTCCGCAAGCGGTTTTGCAGGTCAAACTCGGCAGCAAACCAGTGGAGGCGGAGGTGGTATCCAACATTGCCGCCTTCTTTACGATCTTCATCCTGGTCTTTGTGATCGCCTCCTTTCTGATGACCTTTTTCACTCCAAATCTTGAGAGTGCCGCCACCTCAGTGGCAGCCACGCTCGGCAATATTGGCCCTGGGCTGAATGCGGTTGGTCCCACCCAAAACTACGCTGCCATCCCCGTGCCCGGTCAAATCATCCTCTCGATCTGCATGCTGCTGGGACGACTGGAACTTTACACTGTGTTGGTTCTCTTTCTACCCAGCTTCTGGAAAAGATAGCACTGTTTTTGGCCCGCGAAATGAAGCGCAGTGAAGTGAGGCTTCATCGAAAATAAGGCTAAGTTATTTAAAAAACTTGCTCAGCCAGAGCCCGGAAGTAGGCATCCACGCTCTCTTCATATCCATCCGGGGTGGATTCGTTTTCGGGATGGCGGATGGTGGAGATACGCAGGGAAGAAGCAGCACTCTTCTCCGCACCGCCGAGGGCGCCGGAGTTTAACGCCGTACGGGCATCTTTAAGGGTGCTGGCCAGCTCGCTCTTAACCTGCTGGACCTGCAACCCGTTACCAGAGGAACGGTACATCTGAATCTGCTCCATCTTATTGACCGCCTCTTCCAGATCCCCAGTTGGGAGGTTGCGCACATTGAGTTCACGCAGTATGGCTTCGGCTTTCTGCTTGAGTTCAGCCTGTTTACCGGGCAGCCGCTGCTCCACATCGGGTTTGCGATCTGGGGTGATACCGCGCAGCCCACCCCCGCCCACCCCTGACTGCTTGCCGCCACCAGTGGCACCGCCCTGCGGATCAGTGGAGCTGTCTTTCACAGTTCCCTTTTCAAAGGGGGATTGCACCAGCCGCGTGGGGGTGTCGCGCCCCCCCTTGCCAGTCGCCTCTTTTTCAACAAACTGACCTGATGATTTGCCAGAGCGCCCCTCACCGGAACGCCCCCCCACCTCGTTGTTGTTGGGCATCACATTGCCGGTGATGCCTTTGGCGGACATATCGTCCATATTGCCATCACTCACTCCCCAGCCGATCCCTAGATCAAAGGCGCTGAGCGAGGAACCAGTGGAGTCCTCCACATCCTCCATATCTGCGATATCATCGATCAGCTCGCCAATAATATCAGTCAGTTCCTCAGGTAGATCCTGCAGTGGCACATCCGGCATCAGACCCGACTCCTCGCCATTCCACTTGATAAAGTCGCGGGCATCGGAGAGCCAACGCTCCAGGTTGGTCTCAATGCTCTCAGCCTGCTCGCCCAGCAGCTCTTCGCCGACTGTCGCGATCTCAATGTGCTTGCGTTCAAGCGCGTCACCAGTCTTCTGCAGCTCTTCGATCATCTCTATCAGCTCATCGGCCATAGTGGAGTTGGAGAAATCCTGATTCTCCAACTTAGAGAGATCGTTAAAAGCGGCTTGAAAGAATTTAGCAAACTCCTGCTCCCTGGCTGCTAGATCACCGAGAAGCTTTTCATCCTCTTCGGTCCAGTCCTCCGGCTCTTTTTTGTCGATTGCCTCGGTGTCAGCCAAAATCTTGCGCTGTTCCTCTTTGAATTCTGAGATGTCTTTCTTCAACGCCTGAAGTTTGTCAAAGAGCCTCTGATCCTGCCCCTCTTCAGCCAGCTGCTGCTCTTTGAGCTCCTGAAGCGATTTATCAGCGGTGACCGCGCCGAGAATCCGTTGCAGGGCAAAGATAATTTCACTCTGCTTGAGTACCACATCGTTGAGTTCCGCATGACGGCGGTCATCTTTATAGCTGGCGATCAGCGGTAGACGGAGGATCAGGGGCTGGGAGCGGGTGTTCTGAAGCTCAGTAATGCTCTCGCTCAGACCCTTGCGGATCTTTTTCTTGCTGTAGAGATCGCCCGCTAGAGTGGCACCACGCACAATGCGGTCATGCACCCCCTGCTGACGCTGCTGGATAACCGCAGCGATCCGCTCCTTGCGATCCTTCTCAACGCGCGCGGCCACCCAATCGCGCAGGGCTTTCTGTGTGTCGAGTGCTTCGGTGAGCAGCGCGAAAAGACGCACATATGGGTCGTCTTTGTCGCCAGTGAGCATCTCTTTCCCAAGATCCGCAATGTGGATGGTCAAAGGGGTCAACACAACTCCGCTCTGAACCGGGTCATGGTTGTCGTAAACCCGGGCCCAGAGTTTGTAAGAGGCGTTGCGGGCAAAGAGGGTTTCGTCGATCGTGAGTGCGCTAACCTCAGCGCGCTCGCGCTTGATGGTGCGGTAGTTGATGCGCTTGATCAGCCTCTCCTCCTGATTCTGCATGATATACAGCTCCAGGGCGGTGATACCAAAGTCATCGCGTTCCTCCAAGCTCAGCGCCAGGGTCTGACCCATGGCTGCCGCCACATTAAGCTCACGGTTAAGGAAACGCACCTCCGGGGTGCGGTCATTGATCCTGGTCAAGCGACACTGCCAGACCCCAGTGTGCATCAACCCGCGCTTATCTTTGACATCCAACGCCAGGGTGGTGTTGGCAATCATTTCAAAGGCGATTTCAGCGGTTGCGTTTGTGACAGGTTGGTTGTCCTGAAAAAAGACGATCTGCTGCTCCTCAGAGGCATTGCTCTGCACAGTCACCCGCGAGCCTTTAAGGACTTCGATCTCGCGTTTGTGGGGGCCGATGCTCCACGGCTTGTCACCTGTGTACTCCGGCGGAGTGACGGTCAGGATCAGCTCTTCCATGCGCGGACGCTGAATGACTGAGATGGTATGCCAGCGACTTTGATCATTGCCGTTACGCAGAGCGTAGCGGGTTTTACGCGAAAGATCGCGTAGTTCAAAGACAAAGCCATCAGCACTACCACGCATGGGATAGAGCAGCGGAGCCCCATCCTCCTGAATCAGGATCTCAAGCGCCGAAAGATCACGGCCATGCTTGGTGGCATTGGCAGTGATGAGACATGGTGTGCCTTCAATCAACTCTGTGTCGCCAGGCTGCACTGAGAACTGGGTGAAGTTCAGCGGCGTTACCGAGGTGGCGGGATGCAGGAAGCGCAGCAAAGCATTCTTGGCATGCGCTCCAAAGGGAACGAGATATGCCAGGCAGAGCAGCAGCGCACCCGCGCACCAGATGGCAGCGGGTTTCAAACCTGCGTGCTGCCAGACCCGCTTGAGCTTGAATCCCTGGCAGGTGGTAGCCGCAGAGCCGACAAACAGCTCTTTGATGTAAGCCGGAACCGAGGCTGAGCGATCAAAGTGAACGGCATTGATCAAAGAGTTGTCATCAATGCCAAAGCGTTGTTCCAGATAAACCGCCATCTTGGCACTATCAACCGGCGCACGCCAGTAGAGATAGAAGAGGCGGGCTATACCGCTGAGAACCGCCGCCACAAAGGCCGTGGCAACGGCTGCCCTTGTCAAGGGTGTGAGGTTGAAAAGGTTGTCCATTGCCAGCACAACACAGGCAGCGGTCAGCAACCCCGCGCCCGCCAGCAGGAGCAGGCGCAGGGAGAGACTGAGGCGGCGGTGCAGCGCCGCTTTAGTCAAGGTCGCGTATAAAGGTCCACGGTTCATGGTCATCTCCTAGCAGAGTGCCGGACTTAAAAGTCCGGCACTCTGCTAATTACAGCGGCAAAGCCGTTTGCAGCACTATCTGTTTAATCTAGGAGTTTTTCTGACTTCGGAGAAGTTCGAAAAACTCCTAGCTGGATATCCAGCCTTTGTCCGGGTGACACTGCTTCGAGCAATGGAGTTGTCAGCAGTTTACGGTTTTTTTCACCCCCCTGCTGTTTGTGCCGTATCAGAATTGAACGGCGGTCGATCTTCCACTCTGAACCAGCCAGATGCCAGCTCCAAACCTCCAAGTGCCATAGGAAGCCGCCGGGAGTCCATTTCTCAGATTCATAATACTCTGCTCGCCGTTTATATACAAGCGCTTTCGCAAACTTGCGGTTCCCGCGCAGCCCTAGAATCCAGCGCTCGTTGAAGAAATCATCGGCCAGCGGAAACTTCAGATTGATGTCCGCCAAATCCTCGGCCTGCAGCGGGTCACCGCTTGCTTGAGCGGTGGGCACAACATCGGAGAGTCCGCAGAGCACATGGGTATCGGTCAGTACGCAGAGGTCATAGCTGCCTGGCAGGAGTGTGCCGAAATCAAAGCTGCCATCCTTTGCAACCTTAGCGAAAACAGGCTGCTCGCGGGCGTTGTCCAGCGCAGTCACAGAGATAAGCGTACCAAACCCCGTCACCTTGCCACTGATCGGTCCCCCACCTGCCACAGCATTCGCAGTTAAGCGGATGCGGCTTACATAAATGACATCATCCAAGATCTCTTCTTTCGTTCCTTTGATCTGGCGTGTAAGGAAGATCTTGCGTTTAGCAGCCTCGGATTTAAAGTTGAAGGCAACTGATATCAAATGTCCTGTGACAACACTACCACTCACCAGAGTGACACTGGTTTTAAAGTTTATCAAGGGATATTGCCCATCGAGGTAGACCTTATCAGCCTTGCCCGACTCTTTAAAGACCCAAGGCCGCTCCATGGTGGCGCTCTCAACCAGCTGCTCAATGGAGACAATATCATCGAGGTTGAACTTCTGCTGGCGGTTGTCACCGAGTGCCACCATGGTCAAAGGGCGGGCGCCAATAAGGCTCAGTTCACCGGAGAACACAGCGCCATCAGAGTCGGTGATCACAGCCGGTGTGCTGCTAGCCGTGGTGGCGCACAGCGTCATCACGGCGGCGAAAATCAAAATACGCAATCTTGAATGTAGTTTCATAAATTCTCTCCGTAGGTCCGATTTCCAATCGGACAGTTGCGTAGGTCCGATTTCCAATCGGACAGCTGCGTAGGTCCGATTTCCAATCGGACAGCTGCGTAGGTCCGATTTCCAATCGGACAGTCACGTAGGTCCGATTTCCAAATCGGACGGCTGCGTAGGTCCGATTTCCAAATCGGACAATCACGTAGGTCCGATTTCCAAATCGGACGGCTGCGTAGGTCCGATTTCCAAATCGGACAATCACGTAGGTCCGATTTCAAAATCGGACGGCTGCGTAGGTCCGATTTCTAAATCGGACAATCACGTAGGTCCGATTTCCAAATCGGACAATCACGTAGGTCCGATTTCCAAATCGGACGGCTGCGTAGGTCCGATTTCCAAATCGGACAGCTGCGTAGGTCCGATTTCCAAATCGGACAGCTGCGTAGGTCCGATTTCCAAATCGGACAATCACGTAGGTCCGATTTCCAAATCGGACGGCTGCGTAGGTCCGATTTCCAAATCGGACGGCTGCGTAGGTCCGATTTCCAAATCGGACAATCACGTAGGTCCGATTTCCAATCGGACAGCTGCGTAGGTCCGATTTCCAAATCGGACAATCACGTAGGTCCGATTTGGAAATCGGACCTACGGCATCGCCGCATATTCGTCCAACCAATCGGCACATCGATATGCGTAACCATCCAACTCCAACCCAGTCTGCGCGGCATTCTTCGCAATATACTTCCTAAATGCCCTCAGTTCTCCGGCATTTCGCACAATGTGATCATGGCTGTCCCTCTGCCACAGCTGACCTTTTCTTCCCATCAGCTTATTAATCTTCACTGCCGTATGTTTTTTGATTGATTGCAGAATATGCTCCAGTGAAAAATTGCACAAGGGAGTAATCAACGCATGAACATGATTGGGCATGATGACTGCATCTCCTGTCCAACATCGCTCCCCGTTAAAGAAAAACAGTGATTCAAGTACTATTCCAGCACACTCCGAACTACGCAGGCTGCATGCCCCATGTCCTGCATCCAGACAATCATGAAATTTACGGTGTTGAAGCCTTTCAATCTCCCGCCGCTCTGCAAACGGAACTCTTTCATAAGCGACCCTCCTATCATCACCTTCCAGCATTGCGTCAACACCATGTTCAGCCAACCAGCTTTCCCGCTCTTCTTTCCAAATTTCACTGATCTCTATTGGAATCGAATCATTTAGCCGCCAGGTTACAAAATAACACGCGCCCTCCTGTCTCCAATGAGGCAAATGCCGCCGATAAACCTCAACACATTCATGTGGATTAAACGGTTTGAATACTGGTTTATTCAGTTTCATTAAACACCCTCATGGCAAATCAATTTCCAATTGAACAATCACGTAGGTCTGATTTCCAAATCGGACAGTCACGTAGGTCCGATTTCCAAATCGGACAATTGCGTAGGTCCGATTTCCAAATCGGACGGTCACGTAGGTCCGATTTCCAAATCGGACGGCTGCGTAGGTCCGATTTCCAAATCGGACGGCTGCGTAGGTCCGATTTCCAAATCGGACAGCTGCGTAGGTCCGATTTCCAAATCGGACAGTCACGTAGGTCCGATTTCCAAATCGGACGACTGCGTAGGTCCGATTTCCAAATCGGACAGTCACGTAGGTCCGATTTTCAAATCGGACGGCTGCGTAGGTCCGATTTCCAATCGGACAGTTGTTGCGTAGGTCCGATTTCCAAATCGGACCTACGTCATCAGCGCATATTCGTCCAACCAGTCGACACATCGATATGTGTATCCGTCCAACTCCAACCCTTAAAAGGTTAGATGGTTAGAAGCCCGCTGCTTTAGTAAACATCATTGTCAATCCGTTGCATGTGACCATCAATATTGCTAGATGCAATCCTTCCTGCTTGATAATCATTCTGCGCTTCCTGCACGTCCTGCGCAAGCTCTAACTCTCGAAGTGCGCTATACTCTTCTGCTGTTGTCTTCATGAAAGTGCTCCTTAAAAGTGCTTTTAACAATACGCTTATGAGTGTTGTTTGTCAAAGCTGCAATTAGCTTATTGACTCTCACAAAACCATTAAACATGTCTATGTCACAAACAAACAAGTTTTTAAACAATTAATTCCGTGGCTCTGTGTTTCTGACCAGCTCCGCATAGCCGCCCGTCTGAAAGCTCAGTTGGTCGAGGTTGAAAAAGCGCGCAAAGCTGTGGAGGTGCAGCTTGCGGAACTAATAAAGCTAGGTGATGCAATCATATTCGATAGCCTCAAAAAGGGCCAACCTTCTTCCTGCCTACTTGGAGATGTGTTGATAGAGGTTAAAAAGGATATTGGTGAGAGCTGGTTCTATTATTGGTTGAGATCTCCGCTGGGAGAGCAGTGCATCACATCGCTGGCACGTGGAGCTGTCCGGAAGCGTATGTTGTTCTCGCGGTTAGCTGAAGGAAACATCGATTTACCTGATTATAAAACCCAGCAACTGGCATCCGCCGCGTTAGCAGAGCTCAACCCTATGCGCACATCTATTGAGCGGCAATTAACCGAAATTGACCTGCTGCCGCAGAAAATTCTCTCTGAGGCATTTGGCAGCGATCCGACTGCTACGAAGTGAGCTTAGAGTTTTTAGTAGGTCCGGTTTCCAACCGGACTGTCCGGTTGGAAACCGGACCTACGCAAGAGATACTGAATAAACCGAGATTTTCAACACAGTATGTCCGCCGCTATGCGGTGGACACAATTGAAGAGCCGCAGAGATCCGGTTCCTGAAACAGAACGCAAAACTTAAAAACACTAAGATTTAAAGAAAGATGATAAATGAATAAACCGAAAAATAAAAAGCAACCCAAGAAGATTGCCTCAACCAAGTCGCTCTCCTCTTTTGTGAAGAGCATCTGCGATATCATGCGGCGTTCCAACTGCGCCAGCGCGTTGCAGTATGTGCCGGAGCTGACCTGGATTCTGTTTCTGCGGATTCTTGATGAACAGGAGTCGCGGAGTCGTGATGAAGCGGAGGCTGTTGGAGCTGAGTTCTCAGCGGCATTGGTGTCTCCATATCGCTAGCCTGTGAATTACCCAAACGCGCAGCGTTTGTTACTAAAGCAGCGGGCTCTTAACCATACAACCTTCAATAAGAGCGAAGTGCTTTCGCATATAACATAAACTCATTTGGTTGCCACAACTAGCTGCTTTAGAACAGATTAAACCGCCGCCGTAAAAACCACTCTGTTAACAGCAGCATCACAACGCTGATAAAGAAAAAAGGCGTTTCAAAGATCAAAAAACGCTCGCGGCGCACAATGTTCTTGCGTATAGCTTCGAGCAGGCTCTCTTCTAGGTGTTCGACCTCATTAGGGGTGAAAATATGTTTCTCGCTGCTGAAGTTACGGAAGGTTTCACGGTTAGAGCGGATAAGCGCATTCTCTGCCAAAATATCGCCGACCAACAGGAACTTGTAGCGCGTGCGCAGCACCTCCTGCCCATCCTGGGAGGTGACGCGCAACACATACCTTCCAGGCTGCAGACCGGGCAGATCGGCCATGAAACAATCTGATTTCTTTTCAAACGCAAGCGAGGCCACCGGTGTCTCGCCATCCACAAAAAAGAGATCGGCTTTAACAGTCAGCTGCGCATTAGTTGCCACACCGACTTCAGAGGAGGGATGACGCGCAATGGCGGTCACCGCGACACTTTCGTTCACAGCCAGTTCGGTTTTCGGCAGTGCCACTTTGAGCAGGTCAACATCATCATCCGGGTTCTTGGAAAAGGCGATCAACTGACGCCAGAAGCGGCTGAAATTCTCATCCCTTCGCTCAGGTGCGCCCCACTGATGAAAGGTGTTGCTGAGCAAGGCCACCACCTTGCCGCGGCCATAGGGCTGCCAGACCATCAGCGGCTGTCGCGCATCCTCCACGGCCCACAACAGGACTTTCGCGCTGGCTTTAACCCCTTTCACCTGGTTGATGCCGCTGAGGGTGAAGTCAACGGCGCTGCTATTAGCCGCGATGATCTCACGGATCTGCTCCACCAAGGCATTATCAGCACCCTGATCCGGCAGCACCTTAAATGTTCCGGCACAATAGGAGTCCTCCAGCGTGACCACCGGCAGCATACGCACCAGCGGCGAGCCTGCTGACAGTTTGCCATAGGACTCTGTGCCGGCCAGGCAGACCAGAGTGCCGCCTTTGTTGACATACTGCTCCAGCACCAAGGCCTCAGCTGGTGAGAGTAGCTCTCCATTATGTGATCCAAGAATCAGGCAGGTGACATCCTTGAGCTGATCAGCGTGTTTAGGCAGCCCCTCATTAAAGGCCGGATTCATCTTATGACCGCGCAGGCGATAGCTGTTATCCGCAACCTTATAAACTGCGGTGAAGATTCCCTCCTTCTCTTTCAAGAACTCACGCAGCAAGGGGCGGAAGCTGTTATTCAAGAGCGGAAAATAGACCGCAATCTCGTCCTTGGCTTTCACGACTTCGATTGCCAGCTCCCTTTCGTTATTCAGCTCTGTGACCTCATCGGGAAAGTGCTCACAGGAGATCCGAATAAGATGCACGCCGGTTTTATTCAGCGTGATACGGACCTTCTCGGTGTGCAGACGTCGGCTGCCCAGGGTGAGCGACGCAGTGTGAACCACTGCATTGTCAACCAGCACCTTAAACTCCGCCTGTTTCTCGGTGGGGTAACCCTGCAGCAACAGCGGAATATCCAGCACCATCTCTTCACCTTCGCTGATTTTGGCGGGCGCCTTAAACTGCTCGATCCCAAGATCCTTGACCTGGGTCATATCCGTGCCGATCTGCACGCTCATAATCGGCACCGAAATCCCACTGCCCTTGAACTCCGAGTGATCAAGACCATCGGAGAGCAGAATGATAGCTGAGGTGCTGTTGAGCCCGAGATCCTTATCGATCTGAGCGATGGCCTGTTTTAGATCAGTCCCCCCCTCCGGTTTCAGGGCCGAGGCGGCCTCCGGTTTTTCCAAAATCCGGCACTGGCTGTTAAACGCATAGAAAGTCAGCGGATAATCGACGAGTTGTTTGAAGCGGTTTTTCTGGATAAACTCAACTGCCTGTTCCAGCCGCGACTGGCGGGCTGGGAGATCGCGGGTCGACATGGAGGCAGAGTGGTCGAGCAGGAAAACCAGGTGGGATTTATCGACATTGCGCTCTTCAGTCATGCGCCCAGGGCAGAGCAGCATAAAGGTCACGATCAGGAGCGTCAGCACCCGCATGGTCAGCAGCAGCGTGTGCTGCCACGCTGCCACGGACGGGTTGTGGTGACGATAAGACCAAGTGGCAATAGCGGCTGAAATAATCAGCAGCGCCAGTATGAGCCAGAGCGGGAGTATGGGGTAGAATGAGAACATGGAAAAATTCAAATTTTAAAGTGTGCGAGTGCTCAAGTTCATCTTCAAAATAAGAACGCGAAGCATCGCTGCTTAAGCTTTTTTAAACCGCGCTTCAAGTTCCGCAATCCGCTTAAACTGCGGTGATTATAGCATACTTGGCAAGGCACGCACAAGATAACCCGTCTACGCCAACGGGATTTTTAAGATAAAAAAGTGTGGGTAAGAAAATTGGGTAGCGTTATTTTTTGAGCTAAAAATGTTGAGGCAAAAAACATGGGAGTGTGATAGTTGAAAGATAAAGTAGCACAGATGTCTCGGCTGTGAATTCCACGACATAAAAGCGGCTTGACATTATAAATGATAACGACATATGATATCGGCATGAGAACAATTGTAGACATACCGGAAAATATTGTAAAAACCCTTGATGAAATCAGTTCATTCGAAAATCGCTCACGCGCAGCCTTAATCCGCGACGCGCTGAAAAGCTATCTGAGTGATCACTACACCAAAGAAAGTTCAAATGCTTACGGTATCTGGAAGGATGAAATCGTTGACGGGGTTGAATTTCAGCGTAACCTCCGTAGTGAATGGAGTGATTAATGAAGGCTGTATTTGACACAAATATTCTTATCGATTATCTCAACGGTTTTGCGCAGGCAGAAAAAGAACTCTCGCTTTATGAAGAGAAGCTCATAAGTGTAATAACCCGAATTGAGGTTATGACTGGGGCTAGAAATAAGGAGGAGGAGCAAGTCCTGCACAAATTTCTTTCATCTTTTACTGTAATCGGATTGGATAGCGGAATTGCCAACCGGACAATCGAACTTAGACGTAAATTCCATCTAAGAATTCCTGATGCTATTATATATGCGACTGCACGGGAACAGGGATGTATAATCGTTTCAAGAAACACCATGGATTTCAAAACAGATTGGCCGGATGTACGGGTGCCATATAAACTCTAAAACAGGTTCAGGCCCAGTTTAGCATAACGCGATTTCCAGCCTGCGCATTTGTTCATCCAGCGCTTGATAACTCTTAAGGCCTAGCAGTTTAGCGGCATCGGTCTTATTTCCTTTGCCCTATCTTTGGGGTGTCATTCAGGAAATTTATTATTCATGTTTTGTTGGATTACTGAATTTTGCTGAACAACCACTATCTTTTATTCTAAGGACCTCCGACTATAATAGATGCCCCTTGAGTTCCAGAGGATCGCTGTTGGCCGAATGCGCAGTGTTTTCTGATGGGACAGCCATCGCACTGCGGATTGCGCGGGGCGCAGCGTGTCTGACCAAATGCGACCAGATAAGAGTTCCATGTGATCCAATAGCGCAGGGGCAGTATCTCACGCAGTTTCATCTCGGTTTCAAAGGGGTTTTTGGTTTCTAACAACCCTAGCCGATTGGTGATTCGGTGGACATGCACATCAACGCAGATCGCCGGTTTGTTAAAGCCTAACGCAACCACCAGGTTGGCGGTTTTACGTCCAACCCCTGGCAGTTCGCAAAGTTTCTCCACAGTATCAGGAATGATGCCATTGAATTTTTCCTGCAGCACTGCCGGCAGCTTTTTGAGGTGTCGGGCTTTGTCCCGGAAAAAGCCCACCGGGTAGATGATCTGCTCCAGCTTAACTTGAGGAATTTTCTCCAGATCAGCGGGGGTGGTCACTCTTTGAAAAAGTCGCTCGCAAGCTGCCGCTGTGCAGGCGTCTTTGGTCCGGGCACTCAGGATGGTGCCAACAAGGATCATAAAGGGGTCATTGGTCTGGGCCGCGACCAGATCCATGATCGGGGCGCGGTTGACAGTGAACTCCTTTTTGAGTGCCTTGTTGACAATGGGTATATCTGCAATAGTCATCGTTTCTTTCGCGACGGAGGCATTGCTTGTTACTAAAAGCAGCCACTTCGGCAGTTCGGCAAGCTCACCATAGGCAAGCTCAGGACAGGCCGTCACTTAGGCTACTAGAAAAAAACAATTAATTGTTCTTTCCAAAAAGTTATCTATTTGTGAGGTCGTCTAATTCTAATGTCGTTATCGTAAACCGGAGGCGCAGCCGAACTCCAGTATGTCCGGTTTCCAACCGGACATACGTTGCTCCCGCGCCAGAGACGCGACCTTTCCCCTTTAGCATTTCTTCACTATGCGCAGGGTGCGGATTTAGGCTCTTAACCATCCGGCCTTCAATCAGAACGAAGAGCATCCGCATATTGCACAAACTTATTTGGTTGCCTGCCTGTGGCTAGACAGGCGGCGGCAAGCTGCGTTATGGGTAGGGCAATTCGTTCGCCTGCTTTGACCAGGGTCTCGATTCCCCCGGCACTGTTGGCCAGCAGGTCGGCATCGAAAATGATTCTGTTCTTTTGAAAGAGCAGCACAATCGTTGAACCGCCGAAATCAAAGTAGCCTTTTTCCTGCATCCTTTGCACCATAGTACCAGTGTAGGTCTGATGGATTCCAGCTACGCCAAAGGCACCGATCTCCATGAAGGCAATCTCTCCGAATTTTTCGGTTTCGATCAATGTATATGCGCGCCTGTTGCGACAGAAGATGCGTTTCCGTGCGCGCAATGCAATTGGGTTGACCGAGTGATACTGGCCTTTGACGCTCACCTGCGCGGTAACACGCCCGTCACAGGGAAAATGAAAGCGGTGATAATCCGCTGGACAAAGCCGGACAACAGCCGCGTCCCCATCATTAAAATTGTCGATGGGAGTGTCAAAGAGATAGCGCAGAGGGCTGTCAACACCTTTGACATGCACCGGGCTGTCGCCCTGCATGTCTTGGTAGACCAGCAAACGGCCGTCAGCGGGGCTCAAAAAGCACTCCGTATCAGATGGGATGGGGCGGGCACCATCTTTCAGCTTCCTGATAAAAAAGTGGTTGAAACTGCAAAACTGATCGGGAGAGGTGGCAAACTCGCTCGCATCAATTTTCAGGGCAGTGATCGTTTTTTGGATTTTAGGTTTTGAAAGGAGCGAGTTAAAGTACCAACCCAAGATACGGCTGGGCAACGATGCGCCAAAGAGCAGCGGCGCACAGATCTTGCCGCTCAGGCTTTGATAGGCCCATTGAACAGCAGCGTCGCCCATGACCGTCTCGCGGCAGAGCGCCCCAGTTTGTCGGTCAAAATATTCAATTCTGTTGGTTTGTGGTGTCATTGTGTTTCCACCTTGCTCGGATGCACGGTTTTTTGGAAGAAAGGGCCAGCTACTTTAGGGCGAATTCGCCTTGCAGGCTTTGGTTGAGCGGCTGCAGACCCAGGCGCTGATAGCAGAGTGAGGTAGCCACGCGGCCTTTGGGTGTGCGTTGCAGGTAACCCTCCTGAATCAAATAGGGTTCGTAGACCTCTTCAATCGTGTCGGTCTCTTCACCAACAGAGACCGCGATGGTGCTTAAGCCAACTGGACCGCCATTGAACTTGTGGACAAGAGTCTCCAGTATACGGATATCCATCTCATCCAGCCCTTTGGGATCGATTTCCAGCAGTGAAAGGGCATCTGCGGCAACAGGTTGCGTGATATGGTTGTCGGCGCGCACCTGCGCAAAGTCGCGTACACGGCGCAGCAGATTGTTGGCAATTCGCGGGGTTCCGCGTGAGCGTGCGGCAATCTCTTGAGCACCATCGGGCTCGATGCTGATGTTGAGTTTGGCAGCGGAGCGGGTGACAATATAGGTGAGGTCAGCGAGTTGATAGTAGTCGAGCCGATTGGTCAGGCCGAAGCGCGACCGCAGTGGGGCGGAGATCAGGCCGCTGCGGGTGGTGGCGCCGACCAGGGTAAAGCGCGGCAACTCCAGACGCACGGAGCGGGCGTTCGCTCCTTGATCAATCATGATGTCGATCACAAAATCCTCCATCGCAGAGTAGAGATACTCCTCAACGGTGCGCTGCATACGATGGATCTCGTCAATAAACACCAGGTCGCCGGGTTCCAGGCTGGTCAGCAGACCGGCCAGGTCGCCTGGTTTGTCAATCACAGGGCCGGAGGTGGTTTTAACATGCACACCCATGGCCTCGCCGAGGATAAAGGCAAGAGTGGTTTTTCCGAGCCCCGGAGGGCCGGAGAGCAGCACATGATCGAGCGGCTCCTTGCGTTGTCGGGCTGCCTCCACTGCGAGCATCAGGCGGTCACGCACCTTTTCCTGGCCAATGAAGTCGTCGAAGCGGGTCGGACGCAGCGTATTGTCAAAGTTGGCGTTGCGCTGATTGAACTCTTCGGCGGTGTGGGTTGTCATGATTATGTCGTCTTTCGTAAAGGTGGGCTGCAACCAATCACCAGTGCATTCGCACTGGTACGCCTGCATCGTGCAGCTCTTTTTTGAGCTGTGCGATGGTAGTATGACCAGTGTGCAGGATGCCGGCCACAATGGCAGCATCGGCGTGGGCTATGCTAAAAGCGTCGCGCAGATGCTCTGCGCATCCGGCGCCTCCGGAGGCTACGACCGGGACAGAGACGGCATCGGCGATCAAGCCGGTGATAGTCAGCTCAAAGCCGTTGCGGGTGCCGTCGGCATCCACTGAGTTCACCACGATTTCGCCGGCGCCCAGCTCTTCGGCGCGCCGGGCCCAGTCGACAGCATCAATGCCGGTGTGTTCGCGATAGCCGCGGGTGGTGATCTCATAGCCGCTGGGGCATTGCTCCAAATTATCGGTTTTGACAGGATCCATGCCCAGCACAATGCACTGGGAGCCAAAGGCGCGCGCGCCCTCGCTTATAATGGAGGGGTTTTTGACTGCCAGTGAGTTGACGGAAATCTTCTCCGCTCCGGCCAGCAGAATGCGCGACATGTCCTCAATGGTGGAGATGCCGCCGCCCACAGCAAAGGGGATGCGGATCGAGCGTGCGACTGAACGGATCATCTCGATATCAATCGGGCGGTGCTCCGCCGAGGCGGTAATGTCATAAACGACCAGCTCATCACAGCCCTCGTTGGAGTACATGATGGCCATTTCGACTGGGTCGCCGAGATCGATATTGTTTTTAAATTTCACGCCTTTGGTGACGCGGTTATTGATAACATCCAGGCAGGGGATAATACGTTTCGTCAGCATAGTATACTTTAAGTTCCAGGGTTGGTGTTTTCGGGGTTAGGGTGTCCATTGAACAAAATTTTCGAGGAGTTTCAGTCCGATACGCCCCGATTTCTCGGGATGAAACTGGGTTGCGACCAGGTTATCGACTGCAACCATGGAGGCAAAGGTCACATCAGCGTAGCTGGTTGTACCGATGATAATCTCATCCTGTTTGGGAGCCGGGTAGTAGCTGTGGACAAAGTAAAACTCACTCATGTCGGCAATACCGCGCAGCACAGGGTGGGTGCGGGCGAACTTTAGTTGATTCCAGCCGATTTGGGGAACTTTCTCAAATGGATTCTCGGGTTGAAAGCGCGGAACACGGCCGGGCAGTAGGCCAAGGGTGGGAGTGCCTCCATCTTCTTCCGAGAAATCAAACAATATCTGGGTGCCGAGGCAGATGCCGAGAAAGGGTGTCCCGCGGTCGATGACCTCGCGAATGGGGTCAATCAGCTTCAACTCGGAGAGGTGGCGCATAGACGCGCCAGCTGCGCCGACCCCGGGGAAGATCACGCGGTCGGCTTTTAAGATGGTTGCGGGGCTCTGGGTAACTTCAACCTCGCAATTCAGTGCTTGAAAAGCCAGTTTGACGCTGGTTAGATTGCCTGCGTTATAATCAACAATCGCTATCATAAAAAATTGAGTTCTGTTGGTTCAAATCAAGGGTACATTTTCAGCTAGGAGCCTTGAAAAGTCAATTACTAACTAAAGCAGCTAGCCGCTGTAACGAAATTGAGTTTGTGTGATGTGCGGAAACTCTGCGCGAGGAATAGTTTTTACGGTAAAAAATGGGTGGTAAAAAACATTGGTTAGCCAGCCTGTTGGCAGGCTAAACCATGCGGATCGCCTCTTTGAGCAGATCGCGGTTCATTTCATGAACCTCGATCTTGCTTCCGATGGGGTTGGGCAGGGTGACGCAGAGATCGCCGCCCAGGTGTTCGCGGAACTGCTCGAGCCCTTCCAGAAGATCGGGCTCGCCCTCTGAGTTGAGTCGTCCCAGCAACTCGGAGCTTGTTGCAAGGCCGCAACCTTGCAATCCGTTGATAATGGAGGTGAACTCTGCCTGAGAAATGCGGTTTTCGAGCATAGCGTAAGCACTGTCAATCGCGATCCCGATGGCAACTCCAGCACCGTGGCCGATACTGAAATTAGAGATCAGCTCCAGACGGTGGGCGGCCCAGTGGCCGAAGTCGAGTGGGCGCGCACTGCCGAATTCAAAGGGGTCGCCTGAGGTGGCTATATGGTTGAGATGCAGCTGAGCGGTGCGGTACACAAGCTTTTCCATCACCCCCTGGTCGCGCTCTTTTATACGCTGCGCATTTTCGCAAAGCCATGTGAAAAACTGGCAGTCAGCGATAATGGCCACCTTAAAGGCCTCAGCAACTCCGCTGACCCACTCTTTAAAGGGCAGGGATTTAAGAAACTCAAAGTCGTTGATCACAGCGAAAGGCGGGGCAAAGGTGCCAATAAAGTTTTTGGTGCCGCCATCATTCATGCCGTTTTTAACCCCGACCCCAGCGTCGTTCTGGCCCAGCACGGTTGTGGGCAGGCGCACCAGACGGAGACCGCGGTGGACCAAGGCCGCGGCAAAGCCAGCCATGTCCAGTACTGAGCCGCCACCAATGGCAATGATATAGCTTTGGCGGTCCAGATGCTCGAGGCCAGCATAGGTCATAATCTCGCGGACACTTGACCATCCGTTCTTAACATTCTCGCCGCCTGGCACAATCATCGGCGGTTTAACCAACTCAATTGCGCCGGCATTGCTTGCAAACCAGCGGTTGAGCTGTTCCAGCAGCGCGGGATTGGCTGCCACAACTCCGGAGTCAATCACCACCAAGGCGCGGGCCGCTCCATCGGGGCGACTGGGCATAGTTTCAGCGAGCAGAGAGTTGTCCAAATCAAACACATGGTGGGTGAAGTGAACAGAGTATTCAAAAGAAACCGTAAATTTTTGATGGATAGTTGTCATATCTGTGTCTGTCATTTTTTGCCTATAGCTTAATTACTTGATCGTGGTTTCGTGCCTATAACTCGGGGTCGGGGTCGCTATCGGAATCGGTATCGAAAAGCGTACGAGGTCGACCCCGGCTTCCAATGCCGACCCCGACTCTGATGTAACTGACCATCGGTTACCCCATCGTTTTTTCGCAGGGCAGCTGCGCGGCGTGCTTGCTAATCGTTCGACTGGCGGGCTCCTTACAGCTTGCGCAGCATTGTAGCCGCGGTCTTCAATTCCAATCGTAAAATTACGTTCAGTAAATTTTTCGACTACCTTCGACGCCCTTCGACTCTCTTCGACTACCTTCAGCACTCTTCGGCGCGGTGGCGTGGTCACGGTCCGCGCCCTATAGCTACTTGAGCAACATGGCCTTCAATTCACTTGCAAGCTCTAGCAGCGACTCTGCTTTTAACGGAAGGGTGGTGAAAAGAGCGGTTTCACAATCAGGGCCAGCTAATCCATGGGTGCCTTTGATCCGCGAGGTGTCTTGCGAGGTACGAAAGGGGTTTGAACCAAAAAAAAGTTCGCAAGGATCATACCCTGGTTTGTTATGAATATCAACATGGGCGGCGTAATCAGGGGCTTCGGATGGATTGTGCCACCAGGGGTAGGCAAACCAGTAGCCGGGTTGGGCGGTCATTAGGAGGTCGCCGCTGCGGGGGTGATCAACCTGGAGTTCGCGCTGCCCGGCAACGTCCATCACAGCGGCAACGCCTTCGAGTGCCTGCAGCACCTCAGCCGTTTTCTTGATCGCACTTTGGTCAAAGCAGGTGACCATGGCCACCTGATGGTCAACCACTGCAAAGGCGCGGCTCTGATGCATATCGGGGTAGAGCATTTTTCGGATGCGGCGTGTTTTGAAGAGCCCCGCGTTTCGGAGTGCCAGATTGGGAAAGATGGCATTGCCAGTGACATCGCTGATGGCGTAATCGCCGTAGGCGACAGCATGGTAGCCATTTTCCTGCGCGGTTTTAAACAGGAGGGTCAACTCGCGCCGCAGCTCCTGGGCGGCTTTTTTGCTCTTTGAATGGCGCGTACCGTAACGTTGCAGGTCGTAATCCAGGCAGGGCAGATAGGTGATCAGCAGCTCCGGCGCATCGGCGGAGCTCAGCATGCCAGCAACCGCTTTGGTAATCCAGCGTGAGCTAGCAGTGGAAGCCAGCGGCCCCCAGTAGCGGTGCAGTTTAAAGGGAGAGCCTGTCCATTGCTGCACGCCCGCATAGAGCGACTCTGGTATGCTGCTGCAATCCATGATCATACTGCCGTTGTGTTTGTGGATCGGAGCGGGCGAAATGATCTGATCAACGTTCTCCCCCAGGCTTTGCTGAAAGAAGGTCATGCCAACTGTGCCGCCCTTTTCGCGGAGGCTCTCCCAGAGACGTTCGCCTTCGACAAGCGCCGAAGATTGCTCCCAGAAGAGTGGCCTGCGCAAGGTGCGTTCCATAAAGCCGTTGGCAATCATCCCATGCTGGCCAGGGGGGAGTGCGGTGCGCAGTGTGGCCTGCGCGGTACAGGTAAGTCCTGGGAAAAGAGGGCGAAGAGGTTTTATTTCAAAACCCTCTATCTCCGCCAGGCTGTTATCAATGGCGAAATTCAGGCCAAGACCGGCCACCTGTATGACAAGTATCTTCATTTTTAATCACTCCTCGCCTTAAAGTATTCTCTCAGTGTTGCGAAGAGCTCAGAGTAATATAATGCTGCGCTCTGTGTCCTCTGCGACTCTGTGAGAGATAATTTATCCAGTTATCCTGTTATCCTCTTAAAACAACCGCCCGCCAACATCGTCGCCGCTATCGTAAACCGAAGGCGCGGCTGACCTTTGTAGGTCCGGTTTCCAACCGGACATGTCCGGTTGGAAATCGGACCTACGTTACTTCCGCACCACTTTACTTGCGCGCTCCGCGCTTGGCGCGGATTTAGTCGCTTAGACGCCTATTTTTCACCTCTAAAATTTTTTACCTCAAAAACAGCACTGCCCAATTTTCTTACCCCTCATTTTCTTACCTCAAAATGCAATGCCGCTCATAGAGCGGCTACTACACGTATCGCAGCTAAATATCTTCACCTCTCTCCCAGCAGCAAATCCATCAAGGCTGAACCTTTCATCAAGCCAAGGGAGCCAGACAAAGCGGAGTGTTCATCAAAGGTTTGGACTGCGTCAGGCACCACACCAGGCTGCCAGATCGAAACAGGCACTGGGGTGCGGGTGTGTTTGCCAGTGGCGAGCGGCACAGGGTGGTCGGGCAGCACGCAGAACGCGACCTGATTTCCAGCCTGTTGCATCACTGCTCCGACAATACGACGATCAAAATCTTCAATTGCCTGAATTTTGAGTATTAGGTCTTGGGCATGTGAAACCTCATCCGGCGCCTCGACATGCAGGTATATGAAATCATAGCCATTCGCCAGCGCTTGGAGGGCAGCTTGGGCTTTACCCTCGTAGTTGGTATCGATATAACCAGTGGCTCCGGGCACATGGATGACATCCAGTCCCATGCAGTGCCCGAGTCCTTTGATCACATCAACTGCGGAGATGACCGCGGCTTTTACATTGTAGCGTTGGCTGACGCTGTGAATGGCGCCGGTCCGTCCGCCGCTCCAGGGCCAGATTGCGTTAGCTTTGCGGCCTTGGAGAATTTTGAATGCCTGATTGATCAGACCCCGAAGGAGTGTCGCGGTAAGCTCGGAGTTCTTTGCTTTTGCCTGTGGCAGATGCTCGACAACCAGGTTGCCGTGATTATCATCCGGCTTTTGGCAGATCACCTCTGGGGTGAACTCGGCACCAGTGAGGATCAGCAGGTTACGGTAGCTGACACCGGGGGCAAAGCGGATTTTTTCAGAGCCCAGCGCTTTATTCAGCAAGGCAATCGCCTCCTCAGCATCACACTGAGCAATGTGGCCACCGGAAAAATCGCACAGGATGCCATGGTCATCCACGGAGACAAGGTTCATGCGGAAAGCGATCTGATTGGGTGCGAGCGTGATACCCTGGCTGGCAGCTTCGAGCGGTCCGCGTCCGCAGAGCTCTGTGGCAAGGTTGCCGCCTAGCACCGACATATTGGCCACATCGCTGGAGGTAGGGAAGCCCTCTGGCAGGGTGAGAAATGTCCCACTACGCCCTTTGGCGGCAATTTGATCCATAAAGGGGGTGTGTGCAGCCTGCAATGGGGTGCAATAGTTGAGTTCAGCAATGGGCTCATCAGCCATGCCGTCGCCTAAAAATATTACGGCCTTTTGTTTTTCCATAATGTCGTAACAGTCTTGCAAAAGCGGACGGGTATGTCAATTACGATGTGCAGGGTATGAGCTTTGATTATCAACGTTTGACCAAAAAGACCGGTTTCCGGATACCGCCTTGGCCGCCGCTGTCATGCACACGCACAACCAGGCTTCGCCCCGGTTTGCTCCAGTCGATGACTTGATCAATGCGGATAGAGAACGGCGTTCTCCAGTCATTTGGATTGACACAAGGGTGTTGACCGGCCAGATTGCCATTGATATAGATCCAACACGATTCATCCACAGCACTGAATACTAGGTGGATTTCCTCTCCCTGCCATTCCTTCGGTATTCGCAGGTTGAGCCCATAATATCCGTACCCGTCATAGTCTTTCATTTTTTCCCGAAAAGCCGGATTGATTTCGCTGTAAGGTTGGTGTTCCCAGGCGGAAGTGACCCGGATCGGCTCCCAGTCAGCAACGTCCGCGACCGTAGCCTGCTCCCATTTCTCCGATAGTCCGACGTTATTCTTATCAACCTTGAATTTCCAACGCACCGGTAGAGCCCGGCTGGCCTGAAAATCACGGAACAGCCAGGCTGAGTTGACCCCGGCCACATCACCGAACACCCCCTCAATATTGACGATTAGACGGCGCCAATCAATATTTAAAACCTGGCGATGGGTCACGCGAAAATTCAGCAATTGCCGTGATGCCGAAAATTTGGCATCGCCCGTGGCGATGATGGCTTGGTAGGTCATGCGGCTATGCTGATTGGCCAGTTGCAGGCGGACCAGCCGCTCGCGCGCAGCCGAACTCAGCTCCTTTTCCGCACCGGTGGCTAAAATGGCATCCGTACGGTCGAAATCTTCCAGGGCATAATATTTGTCGAGATCCCACATCAAGCCACGGCGAAAGTTTCCGTACCGTCCTCTTTCGCTGATAATTTTGCTATTGGGTACCAGGCGTTTTTGACAAACCTCCTCTTGCCAATAGGCTTTGAACGCTTTGAATTCAGGTGCTGCGGCGCCATAAATCTGGCTGTACTCATCTAACAGCTGAGTATAGGTCAATTCGCAGTTGTTCATGATCCGCGCAACCATATAATCACCCATGCCGGAGGTCGGCCAAAAATTGTGCATGGAATCAAAATCAGAGCCAATGATGCCTTTTTCAAAGCCGAGCTTGAGCAGCTCAACGTACAGCTTCTCAAAGCCCATCGGCAAACCGCAGTCAACGTGCTGGTAATTTGGCCGTAAGAATAACCGCGTCGCACCGGCTGCATCCCAAAGGTCATACATTGCGGCTGTCTCAGCATAATCAAACACAGAGCCTGGAACAAAACCGATTAAAGTACCTGGGGCAATCTTCTCACGCTGTGGCGGAAAGCGGTAGACGCTATAGGCGTAATAACAAACAGTGACATCCGGCTTAATCGCGCGTGCCAGTGCACTGACTTGGTTGGCAAAGTAGACATATCGGTCAGTGAGATCTTCATCCCATCTCTGTCCCGGCGCTGGCGGCATGTCGAGTGCTCGGCACGCATCGCATTCACAATAATTGCCACTATCATTTTCGCATACGTTGATAAACTCGGAAAGTGGCTTACGGGCTTGCCAATCAACGACAATCTGACGGTGCAGCGCCGGATTGCTGACACACATCTTAACCCGATCCGGCGCATATTTAGGCTTCCGTTTTCCATCGACTAAAGCAAAATATTCAGGATGCTCATCTCCGTAACGGCTCCACCAATCGGTAAAAGCGTGCCCGAACCGAGCATCCATATTATTTCCCATACGCTGTCGTTTCAGCCAGGTGTGCGTATCAATTCGTAAACGTTCGAACTCTGTCTCGTTCAACTGAAAAGGATCTGGCAGGTCTTCATTGTGCTGCTTGACGTTTTTGACCATGCCGGAGCGCATGACGCGTTGGCGCATGGCACCGGGATGCCACGTTCCGCTACCGGTCTGCATGACCGCCCGCGCCCCTTCGGGGAAATAGATGCCGGCATCACCAGGCTCGGTCCACAGAACTCCGAATTGATTCTCTAAAAAATCATAGACAGCAGTCAATGTTCCAGTGCGCCGCAACGTCAAACAAAAAGAGGGCTCGCGCTGGCATTTGAAAAAACCGGCTGCGGCTTCGGTATCCTCGCCATGAAACCAAGCCGCTTGAGTATCGACGGTCCAGCGGGCCTCCTCCAGCAACAATGCATCTGCTGCTCCGGCCGGTTGACCGCCAATATGGAATAGATAGGTGTCTGGATCTGGCGTGTCGACAATCGGAATGGCAACACCGCTTAGGATGGCCAGATGTTTCTGCAGCTCAAGAGCCGCATAGCGTTGTGTGCTGGTTGCCTGCTTTGGCAGTACAATCAGGCTGCGCTGCGGCTGCAGGGCAATTTCAACCGCGCTTATTGCGAACGCACTGGCGATAAACAACACAGAGAGAGAAACTTTTTTCATAAATCAGCCCTTTTTTCATCTAAAAATTTGTTGTTATTCTCTCAGCTCCTATTACAAAAAGCAAGAAACTAAGACAACCATTTTCTCTAATGCAGTTTTCTTGCGAAAGGGGTTGTTATTTTTACGAGCAGAGGCTAAAATGATTAAGATTTTATATTTTATCAACGCAAATCAAAATGGAGAGAATATTTTGAACCGCATACTTTCAACCGCATTTTGCGCAGTTGTTTTAGGAACAGCCGGATGTTGCATGTTTTCCGGATCAAAAGAGGCGCAATGCCCGGAAGAGATTTCCGCAACCGCCGTTGACGAGGTTCCCGCGCCCGAAATACAAGCTGCGCAGTCCGCAGTGCATCCGGATTCACAAGACTGGAGTTCGCTCTTTGATTTGGCACTTTCCAACGCTGATTTTGAACGCGGGGTTTGGTATATTGACGAACAAGGGCGGCTGACGGCTGACAAGGATGAGGCGATTTGGAGCAAGCGGGAGTATGAGAACTTTGTGCTGGATCTTGAGTATTCATGCGCACCGGCGGCCAACAGCGGGGTCTTGATCTATGCGACTGACACAAAAAACTGGATTCCCAACACCGTTGAAATCCAAATTCAGGATGATCTGAACAACCACTGGGACAAAGTGGATGACACCTGGAGGAATGGCGGTCTGTTTGGGCACTGCGCTCCCAAGGTTCGAAATGTGCGCGCAGCCGGTGAGTGGAACCGTATGACGATTACCGCCATCGGACAGAAGATCAAAGTCGCGGTGAACGGCGAGATCACAGTGGATGCTGATTTGGCTGATTGGAAATCAGCCACGACGAATCCGGATGGCTCCGCTATTCCCAGCTGGCTGAATAAGCCTTGGGCTGAGATGCCGACCAAGGGCAAGATCGGCTTGCAGGGCAAACACGGCCAGGCTACAATTTATTTTCGCTCGATCAAAATCAAAGAACTGAAATAATTCGCTGGTAGCGAATTATGTGATTAGAAACAAACGAAACAGCAATACGAGAGGGTTATTATGAAATTTCATCACGTGGGAATACCAGTGTTTGACAAGCAGCAGGATATGGTCTTTGTGGAGGGCCTTAAGGTATGGGTTACGGATTTCGCTGCCAACCAATACAGGGTGGAATATTTATTTTTTGAGCCGGATAGTCCAATGCCAGCGGCAATTCAGGATGATACGCATATCGCGTTTGAGGTTGATGATTTAGAGGCCGCCATGGAGGGCAAAAGTGTTTTAGTGCCGATTTGCGAGCCAATGCCTGGGTTACGTATGGCGTTTATTTATGATGAGGGTCTTGCAGTTGAGTTGATGCAGATCGAGGGTTAGTTGCATCGGGGTCGGGATCGGGATCGGGATCGGACTCGAACTCGTGCGCTTTTCGATGCCGATTCAGCCGCGCCTCCGGTTTATGATAGCGGCGACAATGATGGTTGACGATTTTAAAGAGCGGAGTTTTTAATCGTAATCCGCTATCGCATGCCACGCCGAACAACTGGAAGGCGGGTCGCGCAGCATCGTCAACCAGCATCGAGTGTAATAGCCGCTCTACGAGCGGCATGTGTCGCTCATAGAGCGACTACTACACTAAATGTCGCTCATAGAGCGACTACTACACTAAATGTCGCTCATAGAGCGACTACTACACTAAACCGGTAAACGTTCGATAGACAACTTTTTGGAAAGAACAATTAAGAGAAGAAATTACTATGGCGATGAAAAAATTTATCAATGATCCGACTAACCTGACAGCCGAGTTGCTGGAAGGGCTGGAAATGTGCTTCAGTAATAAGATTAAGATCGTGAGCGAAAAGATCGTCTGTCGGACCAAACCAAAATCCACGGACAAGGTTGCCATTCTTACGCTGGGCGGGGCGGGCCATGAGCCTGCACTGAGTGGTTTCGTGGGCGAAGGCATGCTGGATGCGAGCGTTGTAGGCGATATCTTTGCGGCCCCAGGTGCGCCTAAGGTGCTGGAAGCACTGCGCATGTTCAAACGTGAGGCCGGTATTATTCTGGTGACGCTGAACCACGCTGGCGACCGCATGAGTGCCAGCAAGGCACTCCGGGACGCTGCCAAAGAGGGCATCAAGGTAGTGGAGATTGTTACCTGCGAGGATATCAGCGCTGGGATTGACACGGAGCCGGATAAGAAGCGCGGGCTGGGTGGCTGTGTGCCGCTTTATAAAGTCATCGGTGCCGCAGCTGAGCAGGGCAAGAGTATCGATGAAATTGTGGAGATCGGTGAGCGCTTTCACAGTCAAATGGCTACCCTGGCGGTTGCGATCACAGGCTGTACACACCCGCAGAACGGTGAACCAATCGCGGTTCTTCCCGACGACGAAATGGAGATCGGTATGGGTCAGCACGGCGAGGCTGGCGGCGGACGCAGCAAAATTCTAACTGCGGATGAAACTGCCGAGCGCATGGTGACCGAGTTGATCAAAGCAACAGGGGTGAAATCCGGCGATAGCGTCCTGCTACTGATCAACGGAAGTGGGGCGACGACCTTGATGGAAATGCTGATTGTCTATCGTAAGGCCGGTAAAGTCCTTCAGGAACAGGGTATTTCACTGACCAACGGCTGGTGCGGTGAGATCCTGACGGTTCAGGAGATGGGCGGATTCCAGATGATTCTCTGTAAGTTGGATCAGGATCATAAGGCCCTGCTGAGTGCCAAGACAGCCACGCCGTATTGGAGCAATTAGGAGCTAGGGAGCTGGAGGGGCAAGGGAGCTGGAGGGGTTAGGATAAAGACGTGGCGTGCTGCGAAAAAACGATGAGGTAACTTGAAAGAGATAAGTCGGAGGTCGGAGATCATTTCCGCACGTTTTTCGATACCGATTCCGATAGCGACTCCGACTCCGAGTTATAGACACGAAACTACGATCAAGTTATAGGCAAGACAGATCAGAGACAAATTATGTTAACGATTGATACATTTAAGCAGATGATCGCTGCGGCTGGTGAAGAGGTCAAAGGCAATGAGAAATATTTCTCTAAGCTGGATGCGGATGCTGGTGGCGATGGTGATCACGGCACAGCGATTGTCACTGCTTTTAAAGCTATGGCAAGTGCGCAGGGTACTGACTTTAAAAGCTACGTGAAAGCATTGAGCGAGGCTCTACAGAGTGCGGCCTGCGGTTCAACCAGCACCCTTTACGGCACATGGCTGGAGGGTATGAGCGATGCGGCTCCTGAGGGGGCTGCTAAACTCGATGGCGCTGGTGTTGCGGCAATGTTTAATGGCGGTTTGGAGGAGATTGGATTTGTCACCAAAGCGCGTCAGGGCGGAAAAACTTTGATGGACGCGCTCATTCCTGCGACTGAGGCGTTCCAGGCAGCTCAGGCAAAAGGGATTGCGCACATGTTCAAACAAGCTGCCTGCGCAGCGGAGGCTGGAGCTGAAGCCACCTGCCAGATGCAGGCCAAATTCGGACGCGCCCGCAATCTGGGTGAGCGCTCTATTGGCCCGCGCGATGCTGGAGCCTCTTCCATGGCGTGCATTTTTGCCGCGTTCGCAAAGAGCTTGTGATTTTACGGAAACAAAAAAGAGGAGAAAAAATGGCTGATTTAGATGATTTAAGAGATGGCGCAAAGTTCGGTGAAGGTGTTGCGCAAAAGGCCGAGGGGTTTTTTCTGAAGGGTTGCAACAATCTGGACTGGGGGATGAAAGATCGCATGAGCCGCATCTTTAATCCAGAGTCTGGACGCTCGGTTATGCTGGCGTTTGACCACGGTTTTATCATGGGTCCAACCTCTGGGGTTGAGCGTATCGACCTGACGATTCTGCCGCTGATTGAGCATGCCGACTGTCTGATGTGTGCCCGCGGCATTCTGCGCGCGCTGGTTCCGCCCTCCAGTCGCAAGCCTATCTGCCTGCGCTCCGATGCGGGCTCGTCGATTCTGACCGATCTCAACCACAACGTGATTATTGATGTGCAGGATGCTGCGCGTCTTAACGCCTCTGCCATGGCGGTGATGGTTTCCATTGGCGATGCGGACACCGAGGCTCTGACTGTGTCCAACCTCTACAATGCGGTTGATGCGGGTCAAGCGTATGGCATACCGGTGATGGGGGTGACGGCGGTTGGCAAGACGATGGTGCGCGACGCGCGTTATTTTGCGCTGGCCTCACGCATCTGCGCTGAGAACGGTGCCAATATTGTGAAGACCTACTACACTGAGGGCTTTGACAAGGTGGTGGCCTGCTGCCCAGTTCCGATTGTGATTGCCGGTGGCAAGAAGCTGCCTGAGCTTGAGGCCTTGGAGCTGGCCTACATGGCGGTCCAAGCGGGTGCCGCCGGGGTGGATATGGGTCGCAATGTTTTTCAATCCGATGCTCCCGCTGCCATGCTTCAAGCGGTTGGCGCGGTTGTACACAAGGATATGAAGCCGGTTGAAGCCTTCCAGATGTATAACGACCTAAGCTTTAATGCTAGCGGGAAAGCATATGTTTTCTGAAGATGATCAAGCATTGAAAAAGGATTTTGGGTTGCGCTGCAGTAAAGTGCAGCAAGGGATGCGCGCAGAGGGGCTTGACGCAATTTTGATCAGCACCAACTTGAATAACCTCTATCTTTCAGGTGGGATGTTCACAGGGTTTACCTATCTGCAGGCTGAGGGTGATCCGCTCTTCTTTCCACGGCGGGAGGCGGGAGTGTGCGGGGAGCGTGTGTATGCCATTCGCAAGCCCGAGCAGATTCCAGAGCTGCTGCGGGATCTGGGAGTGAGTGCGCCAGCGTGTGTTGGTCTGGAGGAGGGAGCAATTTCACACAGCACCTGGCTGCGTTTAAGCACACTTTTCCCAAGAGTGGAGCTGCGGGATTGCACAGGTGTGCTGGGTGATGCCCGAGCCGTGAAAACGCCCTATGAAATCACCCTTATGAAAAAAACCGGGAGCCGCCATGCGATGGTGGTCGGGCAGTTCCCTTCGGTGTATGAGTCTGGCATGACCGACCAGCAGTGGATGATAGAGATGACCGGGCTGATGCTCAAAGCCGGTAGCTTAGGAATTTTCAGGGTGGCCGGCGAATCGATGGAGGCCTTTATGGGAACAGTCCTAGCCGGGGATAATGGCGGGGCGGTCTCGCCCTATGACTTTGCTCTGGGTGGCACTGGGATGCACCCCTCTTATCCGGTGGGTCAGTGCGGGGTGAAACTCCAAAAAGGTATGACCGTCATGGCCGATATTGCCGCTAATTTTTATGGCTACCTCACAGACTGCTCAAGGGTTTTCGCGATCGGGCGTATTGCCCCGCAGGCTCTGGACGCGCACCGGCTCTCAATGGAGATCCATGCCGCCCTCGCAGTAACAGGTGTGCCAGGGGCATCTTGTGAGGCGCTCTACGAACAGGCGCTGAGCATGGCGGCCGCGGGCGGTTTTGCCGACTGCTTTATGGGAGGCTCTCAAAAAGCGCGTTTTGTGGGCCATGGAACTGGGCTGGTGATCAACGAGCAACCAGTGCTCGGAGTCCGCTCAACAGCGGTTTTACAGGAGGGCATGTGTCTTGCGCTGGAGCCTAAGTTTTTTATTTCTGGTACCGGAGCGGTCGGGCCAGAGGACACCTATTTGGTGACCTCAAAAGGGTTGCGCAGTTTAACCCCCTGCCCACAGGAGATCGTTGAGGTTTGAGACAAAGCTTCAGCCCGCCGCGCGTAACTATAAGTACAGCGGGGCTATGAACCCGCTGATCCGGTTTATAGCGCAGTGCGAGCCATAAGCTGCCAGATGACTCTCCATAAACGAACCAACCGCGGTCGCGGCCCGCGGCTACAGTGCTACGCAAGCTTGAAGGGACACGCCATCCGAGTTGCAGACAAGCTTTGTCGCGAACTTTGTCGGAAATAAATAAACAAGAAGGATCGACAAAGTTAGTGCCAAAGTTCACGACAAAGATAAAAACACATGGAAAATACCTTAACCCATTTAAAGTTATAGCAAGGTTGTTCTGACTTCTGAATTCTGACTTCTCACTAATTCAACACTTGCACAAATCATCATCAAAGGATAATATCACAAGCATGAATATAAAAACATTACCCGTTGGTCCTTACGAAGTTAACTGCTCAATTTTATGGGAGGATCCTGAATATGCCTGGGTGATTGATCCGGGTTTTGATGTAGAAAAGATCGTCTCAATATTGGAGCAGAACCAGCTGAAACTGGGCATGGTGGTGCTGACACACTCGCATTTTGACCATATCTCCGCCTTGAACAAGCTTCTGGTGGGCAGGAACACTCCGGTTTATCTGCACCAGGCAGATGAGGCGTTCGCGTTCTCTCCGTTGAACGCGATGGTTCCCTATCTGCCCACAGCTAGACCAGTGAATCTGATTCTGGATAAGAACGACGGCGATACATTGGAAGGCGGCGGACTCAAAGCGCGGGTTATCACAACCCCGGGACACACCCCTGGAGGGTGGTGTCTCTATTTTGAACCGCAAAATCTATTGATTGCGGGGGATACGCTTTTCGCAGGTTCGGTAGGTCGCACCGACCTGCCGGGCGGCAACTGGGATACGCTGTCAAAATCACTGCAAAAGCTGAAGGTGCTGCCGGATGAGACCCGCGTGATCTGCGGGCATGGTCCGGGTAGCACTATCGGAGCCGAGAAAAGAAACAACCCGTATTTATGAGCACTGCGCGGGAAATATTAGAGCTTCTAAAGAGCCGCGGAGGGTCTGAGATCTCCAGCAGCGCGATTTGTAAGCGGTTGCGCATCTCACGCAGCGCGGTCTGGAAGCATATTCAGAATTTGCGCAGGCTGGGTTATCAAATTGAGGCGCAGCCTAGTTGCGGCTATCGGCTGGTTGCCAGTGCCGACCGCCCAGATGCGGTGGAAGTGGTGCCGCTACTACGGACAAAGGTGCTTGGCAGGGTGTTGCATTACCAGGAGGTCACAGCGTCGACCAACCGTGACGCTGTCGCCGCTGCAGAGGCCGGTGGTGCTGATGGTTCGGTGTTTTGCGCAGGCGGGCAGTCGGAAGGCCGAGGGCGCATGAGCCGTAAATGGTTTTCGCCTCCTGGCGTAAACCTTTATTTTTCGATGCTCCTGCGCCCTGCGGTGGCCACCGACCTTGCGATGTCACTGCCGTTGGTTGTCGGGCTAGCGGTTGCAGAGGCGATCAAACAGTTGGCCCCGGAGCTGGAGCCGCATGTCAAGTGGCCGAATGATATATTGATCAATGGTAGAAAGGTTTGTGGTATCCTGTGCGAGATGCAGACGCAAATTGATTGCGGCGTGCGCTATATTATCGCCGGAGCAGGGGTGAATGTTAATCTTGAAAGAGAGGCTCTCCCTGCGGAGTTGTTTTCAACAGCGACATCGTTAAAGGCGGAGACAGGGCGGGCGCTCTCCCGTGTGGAGCTGCTGGCGGGTGTGCTCAATAAATTTGAGTGTCACTACATTGTATGGCAGCGTGAAGGATTTAAGCCACTGACATCGATCATGAAGTGCTATGATGCCTTAGCCGGGGAGGAAGTCACGGTGCAGCAGGGTAAGCAGATTATCAGCGGCCAAGCGTGCGGGGTGCAGGAGGATGGTGCTTTGAAGGTTGAAACATCTAAGGGGGTCATAGCCATTTATTCAGGCGAGGCAACTGTGAGAAGGTTAAGAGGCTCGGTCCGCGCTGGGCGCGGAATGGAGAAGTGCTAAAGTGAAAAGGCCGCGTCTCTGGCGCGGGAGCAACGTAGGTCCGGTTTCCAACCGGACATGTCCGGCTGGAAACCGGACCTACAAGAGGTCGGCTACGCAGTCAATATATGGTGCCCCGCAACTCGGTGCCGAGGTCGGAATCGACATCAGGGTCGATTCGATGCGCTTTTCGATACCGATTCCGAGACCGACCCTGGGCAATAGGCCAACTTTGTCGTGAACTTTGTCGCGAACTTTGTCGTAAACTTTGTCGGAAAGAGCGTCTGTTCGGTTGCAATGCGAGTCGCAGTTGTAGAGCGGCGATTTTCAAGGGCGGAATTTTTAATCGTAATCCGCTATCGTATGCCACGCCGAACAACTGGAAGGCGGGTCGCCCAACATCGTCGGCCAGCATCGGGTGTAGTAGCCGCTCTATGAGCGGCATGTGTCGCTCATCAGGCGTCGTCCCGCAAGCGGAACTATGCCCGACACGTAGAGCGACTACTACACAAACCCCGATAAACGTTCGATAAACAACTTTTTGGAAAGAACAATTAATTATTTTTTCTAGTTGCCTGAGCGACGAAGAAGGATAGGAGAATCGCATGGCAATGTTATATCAAGCGCAACAGGATCATGTTGGTTTGATCAGAAAGATCAGGCGCGGGATTAACGACTTGGGCCGTAAATGTCACTGCTGTATATGTGGTAAACGCTTCACGCGATTCTCCAAATATCGTGGGGGCTGGGACGAGGTCTCCGATTATCTGAAGCAGCTCGATTGGACTGGCAGCGACTTTGATAATTTCTGGTGTCCTTTTTGCCGCAGCCATGACCGTGAGCGCCACTTGAAACTTTACTTTGATGCGCTGAATTTATGGGATAAGTTCAAAGGCGCGACCATTCTGCACTTTGCGCCGGAGAAGCATATCGCGCTTTGCATTGAGTCGTGCCATCCAAAGCGTTATTTAAAAGGAGACATTGTGCCAGTGCGCGCGGGAGTCGAGGTGATGGATGTCACTGCGATTAATGAGGCAGACAAAACCTTTGATTTCGTGTTATGCAACCATGTGCTTGAGCATGTTCTGGAGGACAAAAAAGCACTGCGTGAAATTTTCCGGGTGTTGAAACCGGGTGGCGTGGCCATCTTGCAGACTCCCTACGCGCCAAAACTGCCCCATACCCGCGAAGATGATCCCAGCATTTCAACCGAGGCACAGCAGCTTGAGTTTTACGGACAGGAAGACCATATCCGTCTTTATGGACTCGACCTGATTGACCGCATTGTTGAGAGCGGCTTTGATTTAAAGCTGCAAAAGCACAGCATGTTGCTGCCAGAGGTTGACTGCGCAGTTGCGGGGGTCAATTACGCCGAGCCGTTTTTTGTGGCCCGAAAACAGTAGCCCTTTCAAAAATCGTCGATCAGCATCGGAATCGATCTCTTGCGCTTTTCGATACCGATTCCGATAGCGACCCCGAGTTGTAGGCGAACTTTGTCGCGGCAAAGAGGACAAACACATGGAAAACACTTTAAAGTTATAGACAAGAGAGGAATATTAGTGATGAATCGATTAAAACGCATGAAGCTTCTGGCGCTGCTGTCCGGTCTTTGTCTGGGGGTGGGCGCTTATTGGATGATCACCCGTGATGCCCGGCCAGTGGTGGTTTGTCTGGGGGACAGCCTGACCTCTTGTGGCGGGAAAGACGGCAAGTACAGCGACTGGCTGGCGCGCATGATGCCGCGCGTCAAGGTTGTCAATGCCGGGAGTGGCGGCGACACTCTGGATGGCGCACGCAAACGCTACCCGAAGGACGTGCTCAAGGTGCGGCCGGACGTGGTAGTGGTTGCCTTGGGCGCCAATGATTTCTGGCGTAACTCACGTGATGTGGAGGCAATGCGTGATGATCTTGTGACCATGATCGAGAGCTTTCAACAGATAGGCGCACGGGTGGTGGTGGCAGGCTGTTTCGGTGAACGGGATTACTGGGGTGAGCATGCAGTTGAGTTTGGCGCAAATCGCTTCGGGCTGGCCTGGAGTTTCGCGCGTATGGAACAAGAGGTCTGCCGTGCATACCACTGTGGTTACCTGCCGAATATGCAGATCGACATAAAACCGAACCGGTTGAAGCCGTTCTGGGATCTGACCGATCACCCCAATCCAGCGGGGAACGAGCAGATCGCGTTGCGCATGCTGCCCTACATCAAGGCCGCATTACAATAGCGGTAAATAAGTTACCTCATCGTTTTTTCACGGCGCAACCGCGCGGCTGGCTGTCTTCCAATCAAACCAGCGGGCTCGTAGCTCCCGCTGTACTTCTCAGCAATCTCGGCACCGCGACATATCCACAATCCGCAGCTCAATCTCAAGCGGGCCTCTGAAATCACTCTGAACCAGCTCAAACACAAGATCCACCACATCGCCCTTTGACAAGATTCTACAGAGGTTGCCGCATCTGAACCAGATCGCCCGCACGCTTTGCCTGGCGCCCATTTCAAAGATAAACTGCATATGCTCCTCCTTACTGCCAAGTACGCGGAGGCTCTCGATAGCAACTCCCCGCATGGCCCACAGAGGCATACGATTGGCCATGCCAAAGGGGGCGAGCCGCTCAATCTGCGCCGCCAACCCTAGAGAGATCTGCTCCGGCTCAATCCATGCTTCCACGGTAATTGCCGGAGCTGTGTCAGTGTGATCGGAATGCTCAGCGCAGGCCTGGCAGAACAATACTTTAAAGCGTTCAAAGCCGCCTGACTTCAACTGGAAACCAGCTGCATGCGCATGTCCTCCAAACCCATCCAGAGTCTCCCCCGCACTCGCCAGCGCACTCAGGGCATGATAGCCCGTACCCGCTCGAACAGAGCCCCGCCCGCCCCCCTCCCGGTTAAAAACAATCACTGCCGCAGGCTTGCCAGACTCCTCGCTGAGTTGCGCGGCCACAATGCCGACCACACCCGGATGCCAGCCATCAGCCTTTGGATCATCAGGGTTTTCGCATCCTCCCACCACGATGGCCGCATCCTGACAACTCCCAGACGCAACTCCACACTGCTCCCGCGCCTCTTTGAGAATACGCGCCTGAATCCCGCGACGCTCCCCGTTATACCCCTCCAATTGAGCCGCCAGCCTTCGAGCATGATCTATGTCCTCGGTGGTCAACAACTCATAGGCCGTCATCGCTGAATCCATGCGTCCCGCAGCATTGATACGCGGGCCAAGCACAAAGCCGAAGGTATAGGCATCCGGTGTACCCGCTGGGCCAGTCTGGGCTCTGAGCATCAATTGGCGCAGCCCCACCCCCGCATGGTTCTTCCAAAGCTTCATGGCACTGGCTGCGAACAATCGATTCTCTCCTGTCAATGGCACGACATCCGCCACACTGGCAAGCCCAGCGAGGACCACCCACTGACCAGAGACTCCCCTTTTCACATGAAACCCTTCCTGCCCAGCGCGCTGGATCAAAGCATGTGCCAACTTAAAGGCCACCCCCGCGCCGCAGATCGACTCAGCACCGACCGGTGCCCCCAGATGAGGGTTGATCACTGCGACCGCCGCTGGCCGGATCGGACCGCACTCATGATGGTCAGTGATAATCACATCAATCCCTTGATCTTGCAGCCATGCCACCTCCTCAACCGCGCCGACACCGCAATCAACAGTGATGATAAGCGAGGGCTGTGGCTGCGACTCATGCAAAGCGCGTTGGAGTGCCTTAAGCGTGAACCCGTAGCCTTCGGTACCGCGCCGCGGGAGAAAAACTGACGCTTCCGCGCCAAGTGCTGTAAACGCTTGCTTTAGTATCGCTGCCGCTGCAATCCCGTCCACGTCAAAATCGCCGAAGATCATGATCGGCTCTTTTTTGGTGATTGCCACCCATATCCGCTCCACGGCATCCGCGACGCCAGAAAAAAGTGCTGGATCGGTCAGGTCTTGTTTGATGTCAGGTACAAGAAACTGACGGGCCTGTTCGCAGGTTGCAATGCCGCGGGAGTGCAGCACCCTGGCAAGCGCGGGAGGCAGGCCGAACTCCTGGCAGAGGGTTGAGGTGTTTTGCCCCTCAATCTTTGTGAAATCCCATCTGTATTTAGCCTGCATAAGAAGCGTCTCGTTATTAATGATAAAAAACAGTGAATGCGGTAAGACCGGTTGCGCCTTTAACTTATTTTACTCCCACAATTATTTATCACTATAGTACAAGATTTTTGATTAACATAGAAGAACTATCGGGATACGCTACGCTGTTTTTGTGGTAGAAAAATAGAGGGGTAGAAAAATCTGTTGCAGCTTGGTAGATTTAAGGTAAGAAAACGATGGGGTAACTACGACTAAGTGGTCAAGTTATAGGCAAGCCCGCCGCGCGGCTGCGCCGCGAAAAAACGATGGGGTAACTCGACGGTCAGCTGCATCGGAGTCGGGGTCGGGGTCGGAATCGGGGTTGACCTCGTACGCTTTTC
>Ga0265294_10000405_pt1 | contig 57875 bp, 46 predicted proteins | sample MunlanPumphouse3_FD_192504 | JGI IMG/M metagenome (GOLD analysis project Ga0265294, IMG submission 192504) | Groundwater microbial communities from a municipal landfill in Southern Ontario, Canada - Pumphouse #3 | ecosystem: Environmental > Aquatic > Deep subsurface > Groundwater | place... | reverse complement strand
TACTATCTAATACTTCATTTGCATAAACATTATCTATATATATCAATTTAGTCTCCTAAAAATATTTTCTCTTATTTTACTATAATTTTCATTGAAAACTGCTTTAAAAGCAATAAGCTAAATTTTCTTGTTTAACGAAAGTCTTAATTCTTTATTAATTCTTGATATGGTTTGGGCTTTTATCCATACTCATTTATATATTCTTTTTGGTAGCTTATCTTTGTTTTTAATTTCATCAAGAGTTTTATACTCTCTTGATTTAAGTAAGCCGTTGAGATTATCAAACATTTTTAAAGCCATAAATAGTTTTATTAAATTTTCAAAAGAAATTTTATGTGAATAAATAAATTGCTTATAAGTAGGCAATGGAATATCTGCAATTTGAGCCAATTCTTTTTGTTGGAGTTTTTGGATTTTACGAGTAGTTTCTACTAAATCTACAGCTTTTTTTATTATTTCAATGGGTGTATAAAGTTCTATCATCTTAATCCTATGTATATTATAATATATATAATCTAGCTAAATATACTATAATGTATATTATAATATACTTAAATCTTTTATAGAACAAAATATATCACGACCAACTATTTGGGCTTTTATGACAGATATAATTCTTAACCATAATATTCCTCTCAATAAATGAACATAATAACTATATCATAAACTAAAATTTATTAAAAAATATCTCCAATAGCAATATTTTCTATAGTAAAATATGCAAGAACTCTTTATATAAGGGGTTTGTCGTTGTTTTGATATATGACATATTTTATGTATGTTATTTATTGATTTTTCATGGTGTTTTATATATAATGTGGGTTGAATAAATAGTTAAGCAGTTATAGGCCTGTGGAAATGCCCCGCCACTGGCCCATAAATACTTTGGGGTGAAAGGAAATTAATATGACAGGTAAAAAGGATGATTTGTGGGCACCGCGCACAAATATAGGTAAGTACAGAAGCACCGATGGAAACTCAGTAAGTTTTGAGTCATATTTCTTACGTGACTTGTACAAACAAGGAAAGATAGATGAGAAATTAATTCGAGACGTCTTTAAGGATGAAAAAATTCTAGGGGATGTTGAAGAGGTTATCAAAATTATTTCAGACCCTAAAGGTCAAAATATACCTAGAGGACTGGCGCAAGCGATTAGTGATCTAGCACAAGTTGTAGTGGAGCAAAATTGATATATATTGTAAATCCTGTGTGTAGGTTAATGTGGCTCCCGAATAGCAGGGAGCCACATTCTATTACTTATTTTGGCGTCAAAAAAAAAGAAGTTATAGAGAATCTAGGATCTGATGAAATAGACGAGATTAGAAGCCTGTTAAACGGTAAGTTAACTCAAATTAATACACGTGCCTTAAAACTATTAAAAGAGAAAGGTGTAGTGTATCAATCTCATTTTTTTAATGATTTTGATTTTAGTGGTAAGTATAGCCGTCAAATAATATCGTATTGTAATTATACAAATTTTGATAAAGCCCTAGATATTCATCAACAGATTATTGAAACAACATTTATTGTTATTGGAGTAGGTGGAGCAGGTTCTAATGCCATTATGCAATTGCTCTCAATGGGTGTAAGAAAATTTGTTTTAATTGACCCAGATATAGTCGAACTTAGTAATCTTAATCGACAGATTATATTTTCTATAGAAAGTATTGGTAAACCAAAGGTTTTAGAAGCTAAAAAATATATACACTCTATTACTGCTGGACAGTGCCAGGTAAAGCCACTGCAAGAAGATATTCTTTCTCTAGAAAATATGGAAACCATCGTATCTTCAAATGAAAAAAATTTCGTTGTTTCATCTGCTGATAGTCATCAAGTTGGCATCCGAAGGTTTGTTGCTTCTACTTTCTATAAATTAAAGATACCTTATATATTTTTGGGTTATTACGGAATGAGTGCTCGTGTTGGTCCAATGATCATTGATCACAATGGAGCCTGTGGTATTTGTGATTCATTTATCTTTAACTTTGAAGATATGATGGAGTTAGCCGAAGGAAGCTCTACAGTAAATATTGCACCCTCTTCATTATCTGTAAATACACTTATGGCAGCACTGTTTTCAAATCAAATAGTTCAATGGCTTGCCGGCAATATGTCAAAAAACTCTACCTATTCTATTGAATTAGATAACCTTGAAATAAAAACACTTGAAACAAAAAAAAGAAATAGTTGTAAAATTTGCGGAGAAAATAAACATGTATAGTAACTGGATTAATAACGATAACTATTTCGATGATCTAGCGGTTTTTGGCTTAGGCTTTTTCCATCCTGGTGGCATGAAGAGAACTAAGGAAATATGTGAATCAAGAAACTGGGCTGATATTAAAGTATTAGATATAGGATGTGGGATAGGAACCACTATCAAAATGCTTTCGATGATGGGAGCTGAGGTGTATGGATTAGACAGGTCTCAGTATATGATTCGGGGAGCGGAGTTAAATGGAATACCAAAACAAAATCTTTTTTGCAGCGATGCTACAAAGTTGCCAAATTTTACGAATAATTTTGATGTGATAATACTGGAAGGTGTTATTGGGTTCATTGAAGAACCTGTAAAGTTAATACGTAATCTGACAAATTGTCTTAGTTATAATGGAGAAATTATTATTTCAGATTGGGAACCACATGATAGAAATATCACTGATTTTGACGATCAATATGGGTTCAATGTATATGGTAATACAAAATTAGCTGAGCTTTCTAATAGATTGTATAGTAAGCCTGAAAACATAAGAGTACGAATTGAGTTAGATGAGGCAAAATCATTTAATTTGACCCTTGATCATTCCATCACAAGGGTTCATTCGTTCTTTAACCTAGATGGAATTCAAGATGATCATATTCCAGCAATAATTCGAAAACTGGAAAAAATGAAATCTGTATTACAAGAATCGATTGAATGCATGAGCTATATTATGGTTCTTTCAGAAAATGAGCTTAACAAAAAAATGCAGTTGGACGCAGATTGACTGCGCCACTGATTTCGACCGTTATAAGAAAGGAAAACTCAATGGTAAAATGTAATTTTTGTAATGAAGAAGTTGAAAGACTTGAAATATCCCATATTATTCCAAAATTTATTTATAAATGGTTGAAAGATACTTCAACTATTAAGAGAATGAGAAGTAGTGTCAATCCAAATAAACCAGCACAAGATGGGTATAAAATTCCTTTTTTATGTAAAAAGTGTGAAAGTAATTTTTCACAATATGAGAAATATTTTTCAGAAAATATTTTTAAACCCTTTATCGATAGTAACGATATTACAATATTTAAAAATATTGATTTTGCAAAGATTAATAAATTTATTAGTTCACTTATTTGGAGAGTGGCAAAATATTCTATTAATAATCCAGAATTAAATGGTAATTATAAAAAAGATGAGATAAAACTATTTAATACTTATACTAATGATATACAAGAAAACTACAATTTAAATACTAAAATAAACTTTAATACATATTTTATACCATTAACAGAAGAGTTTGCAAAAAAAAATATTTTTCAAAATATAGACTTTGTCTATTTTGAAAGATCTATAGCTATGGACTTTATAATTTTTGATAATTATAATGGTGTAGCAAGTGTAATAATAAAATTTCCATTTATGTTAATTGTATGTGAATACATATCATCAAGACATCAAGAATGGCAAGGTTTTAAAATTAATGAAGGAAAATTTGAATATTCAAAGGAATATAAAATTCCTCAATATATTAATTATTTTATTGAATTTGATAAAAATAGACATTATTCTATTATGGAAGATTTACCAAAACATCAATTAGACGATATAATAAAAAAGGCTAAAGATATGAAAGAAACAGATGGAACATATAAAGCAAAATTAAAAAATTATAATCATGGAATCTTTTTATAACAAATCAGTGGGGATGAACGAGTAACCCATCTGCTTTTAAGTTGCTTTAAACTATCATTTTAAAAGTTAATAGAAAAGTAATTTGAAATGCCATTAGAGTTACATCGTCCCTTATTTCAATTGTTAGCTTACAACAAGCAAAAAAGTATTAAATCAATCAGGACTTAGCAAGAATGCAGAAATTAAAAGAATTAATAGAAAACAAATCAACAGAACAAAACATTCAGAAATATTTAAAAGACAATCTTCATTTAATCGCAGGGCATTATGCATCATTAGCCAATGAATATATAATCTTTTCAGAATTTCCAGTTGATGAAGGCAAAGTGGATTTTGTAATATTCACAGACCGTTCTAGAATGCAAATTATTCTTATTGAAGTAAAGGGTGCTGACTTTCCATATTTAACCAAGTCTGGTAAAACATCTAATGTAATTAGAGAAGCCCACGAACAGATATTAGAAAGATTTGATTTTATAGAGCGTAATTATGAATTTTTTAGACGAAAAACTCATGAAATTAGACAAGAAGTTGAAAAAGGTAAAATAAAATACAACTCATTGCTAGGAAGTAATGGTTTTTTACATGTTGATCCTAATAAAGAAATTAAATATCGTGGTGTTGTCATTGGAGGATACACAACCGATGATCTTTTAGAAAGCAAAAAACGGAATCAACTAGAATTGGATTCTAATCGTAAAACTCAATTTAAATCTTGGGATAGTTTTTTGAGAAAAATTGAGGATAATAATAGAATAAAATCAGTAAGTTTTATAAGTAGTTATTCAAATGAAAGTTTTCCGATAGGAACAAGAGTGAAAACTAAAATTGAGTGGCCTTCAGTTCCAGTTGGTACTGAAGGAATTGTTGATGAACACTATGGGAATGGTGAAATTATGATTGCATGGGATTTACCTAATCAGCCTTTGCCCAATAATTACAAAGAATTTGATTTAGAAAACTTAGTACATGGAATTCTAAGAGATGGTTTTTCTGAATCTGAAACTAAATATTTGGAAGTTCTTGAAAAAAACTAACAAATCAGTGGAGCCAATAAATTACAATGCGGGCAATTCATCGGCTCATTTTAAACGTTATATTTTATTTAGCGTATAGATACGAAAAGGAAAAAAGATTGTCAAATACAAAATGGAAAAATGGTTTTTTAAAAACAGGGTTACCACTTGAATATGTAACAGCCAATGCATTAAGTGAAATGGGACATACTATTTTCGGTGAATATCCATACAATCGACCAAATGAAAATGAAGATTTAAAAGAATTTTCCATAGATATTCGAGCTCATAAATGTCTTGATTCAAATGAACGCCTTTTTGTTCTAGATACACTTGTGGAATGTAAATATCGTCAACATGGTACGACATGGATTTTTTCTCCATATCCCACTAAAGATTTTGTGCCTATTGGTTTAATTCATTCTACTGAAGACCTCGTTCCAGTTAGACTTCATGGTACATCATTATGGAAGTTTGAAGAAAGCCTTGGGTATTGCGTTAGCGGTGTTGAGTTAATGAACAATGGTGGTGGGAATACTGATGGAACAAGACATGGTGTGTTCCAATTACGCTATGGTATGCCAGTTCTTCTAAAAAATTTGTATGAGAGTACAATAAATCATTCATTTTCTAGTGGGCGTTACATTGATTTTTTATGTCCAATACTAGTAACAACAGCTGAAATACGGGTAATAAAGCCTAATTTGCAATTTGAAAATTTCTTGGATGCATCGGAATTAGATGAAGTTTCAGAACTTAAGGAAGCGGTAATTCTAAATGAACGTGCAGGCCCACAACTAGAAAGTTTTGCTGACTTTTTAGCAGAAGAATTTATTAGTAATAGTCCAGAACTTGAAAGCAGATTGGCTGCATTGAATGAAGTTCTTGTTGGAAAAGAATGGGAAAAACGACATGCTCCAGATGTAGATACTATTAGACATAACTTCGGTCAAAGTACAGAGCGTGTGCTTATTGTTAATTATAAGTGTTTTAAAACCATTTTATTAAAATTAGAAAAAGCATTGATGGAAGATATTGCTACAGAAAAAGTATATGCAAAGATTGAAGACGAAAAAAATGAATTTTCTCTCGTCAAGCATTAAATTGAACATAACAAATCAGAGGAGCCAATAGTTTGCCCTAGCGGGAAAACTATTGCTCTCTTCAACCGTTATCTAAAAAGCTATCAAGGAGTTTACTAAAATGCCAAAAATAAAAAAGCTTTAGGAAGTTCAAGGCAAAAAAGGCTCTAAAATAAGGAGTTTACATATAGTAAATGACACAGGTTTAGAACTTTTTGAGCCTGTAAAATAAACTGTATAAATCCACCAGTTACCCTATCTTTGTGGCAAAGGAAATGATGCAACATTTATAGTATTCTGAAGTTGAATCTCTTATTCTAAACAAAATCTATTTTCAGCTTATGCCCTGTTGCCTCTGCGTAAGCCATCAAAGTTGAGATTCTTAGGTCTGAATCACTAGAAAAACTTTCAAGCCTTGAAATATTGCTTTTTTTAGTATGCAACATTTGAGCTAATTGCTCTTGGGTGAGATTAGCCTCTTTTCTCATTTGTATAAGTTTTTTCTTTAGCTCATATTCTTCTTTTACGCCATCTTTTCTTAACGCTTCAACTTTGAAGTCTTCAAATGTAGGTCTAGTCATTGTCTAACTCCTTTTTTCTTTTTTTAGTTCACTTATCAACTCCAAAAACATCTCCCCGTAACTTTCAAACTTTTTAGGTCCTACTCCATTTACTTCCAACATTTGTTCTTTATTTCTTGGCAAAGTATTTGCTATCTCTTTTAAAGTCTTGTCACTAAAGACTATATATGCTGGGATATTATCATCTTTTGCTATTTTTGCTCGCAATGCTTTTAGTTTTTCAAAAGCTTCATGATTGTAATCGTCGCTTTCAAATCTTTTTTTGATTGTAGGTTCTTTGATTTGGAGTCGTTCTTTTTTGATATCAACTTTTGTGATGCCTTTTAGTATTTCGATACCTAGCTGGGTAAGTTTTAGTGTTTGAAACTCACCCAAAGTAATAGCCTCCAACTCCAAAAGCCTATCAAATATCACAAACCACTCTTTTTGTCCTATATTGGCACCTATAGCATAAACAGAAAGTGTGTCATGACCATTTTGTAGGATTTTTTGATTTTTTGAGCCTCTTAGAATATCGATTATATAGTTTTTACCAAAACTTTGGTTTGTTCTATAAATTGTGGATAAGAATTTTTGGCAATCATTGGTAATATCTTGTTTTTCAAAATCTTTATTTATACAATTATCACATCTATCATCACAATCATCAATATTATCTTCAAAATAATTGGCAATATATTTATGTCTGCAATTTTGGCTACTTGTATATCGATACATTGAGTTTAGCTTATCAAGTAAATGTGATTTATATGTGGCATCATTTACATCATCAATAAAAACTTTTTGTTGAGCTATATCTGATGAATTAAACAACAATAAAACATCACTATCATCGCCATCCCTACCAGCTCTACCCATCTCTTGGAAATAATTTTCTATAGTTTTTGGTAGTGACATATGTACTACAAATCTAATATTACTTTTGTCTATCCCCATACCAAAAGCAATAGTGGCTACCACTATTTTTATTCTATCACTTATAAACATATGATAAGTATTTTGTCTTTCTAGAGTGCTTAGCCCCGCATGGTATGACCTTGCACTATAGCCTATATCGCTTAGATGTTTTGCTAAATCATCTGCTTTTTTTCTTGAAAATGTATATATAATACCAGCTTCATCTGCATAATTTGCTAGAAATGAGCCAAGCTGTTCATATCCATTATTTATCCTATGTTTTACTGTAATATTTAGATTTTTTCTAAATATCTTACCTTGGATAAGTTTTGGATTTTGTAGGTTTAAGGTTGTTAGAATATCGTTTTTTACATGACTTGTAGCAGTTGCTGTAAATGTAGCTACACTAACATTTGGGAAATATTTTTTTAAATTTGATAAAGCCTTATAGTCAGCCCTAAACTCATGCCCCCACTCACTAAGACAATGTGCTTCATCTATAACAAAAAAGTTTAAATCTATTTTTTGCAATAAACTATAAATAAAATCAGTATTGAGTCTCTCAGGTGATAAATACAAAAATTTTAGTTTATTTTCTAAAAGAAGATTTATAATCTCACCACATTCTTGCTCATTTTGCATAGAACTAAGCATCCTCGCACTAATATTTTGAGCATTTAGACTACTCACTTGATCTTGCATAAGTGCAAGAAGTGGAGATATAACCACACTCACACCACTCATCATCAAAGATGGCAACTGATATGTAAGAGACTTTCCTCCACCAGTAGGAAGAACCATCAAAAGGTCTTGTTGATTTAGTATTGTATCTATAGCTTCTTCTTGAAATTCTCTGAAACTATTGTGACCGAATACCTCTTTTAGTATTTTTTGTTTTAGATTAGTTTGCATAAGTGTATCTTACTATAATTTGGCTTTTGTAATATGTTTCTTGATTTATATCATTTAAATAAAAAAATATTTTTGATATATTCACAAAAAAAGGCGGACATATGCAACAACAATACACAAACTTAAAAGAACACTATAAATTTACCCAAGAAGATATTGATATACTAAAGCAATTAAAGCCACATATGGAAGAAATTGTAGAAGATTTTATTGATGGATTTTATGATTATATATGGGGCTTTGGCACTACCGCATCTTTTTTAAAAAACAAAAAAATCATAGCTTACCACCGTGAGAAAATAAAAGAATGGTTTATAAACCTATTTTGTGGTACATATGATATGACATATTTTATGTATTTATATAAGATTGGTGAAGTACATGTTAAGATAGGATTACCTACACACTATGTCAATTCTGCTTTTACTTATGTAAGAATTTTTATACTTAAAAACATTCAAAACTCTTCTTATTCACAAGAAACTATTACAAAATCAATTATGGCAATTGAAAAAATTATTGATATGAATTTGGATGTACTCACTAGCTCATATAGAGAAGAAGAACTTAGTAAGTTTTTATCTATGTCAAAGTTTGAAAAAACTATTTTATCAGGATTAAAAAGATTTACATCATATATAAATCTGCTTCTAGCAGGGGCATTGGCTTTGGTAGCTTTTTTTGCTATTGGATTGTTTTGTTATGATATATATTTACTATTTTTTACTGATATTGGGATAGAAAAAGGTATTTTGACAGTATTGGGGAGTTTACTGGTTTTGTGGGCAGCGATAGAACTCATACATGAAGAGGTAAAGCATTTACAAGGCAAAGGATTTGCAATAGGTGCATTTATTATGCTTGCAATGGCTGCTTTGATTAGGAAAGTTTTAATTTATTCACTATCATCTGAAAAAGGTGAAGATCTTTTGGTAATCGGTATAGTTATCGTATGTTTGGCAATAGCATATTGGCTAATAAAAATAAAAAAGTCTTCAGAATTGGTTGATTAAAATCAATGTAATAAGATTTGTATTTAGTTATATTCACAAATCTATAAACAAGGAATACAAGAAAATGCATGAACATTCAATAAATATAAATGATTTTGAAGAAGGTCATCCTATAAAGGTCTATTTGGAAGAAAATATCTTAATTAAAAAGCTTTTTGAAGAACTATTTAGTACGGATATACATAGTGATTTTGAAAAGTTTTATAATATATTTAATCAACTCTGTGAGGTAGAAAAACACTTTGCAAGAAAAGAAAATCAACTTTTCCCATACCTAGAAAAATATGGTTGGACAAATCCGAGTACAGGGATGTGGGCTTTTCATGATTCTATAAGAGATGAAATTAGATTAATCAAAAAACTTATCAAAGAAAAAGATTTTTCAAATATAACTCAAAATATAATCACTTTATACAATAGTTTATCACAACTTATACAAGTAGAAGAATTTAGATTGTTTCCCAATGCCCTCAACTTACTTAGTGAAGATGATTGGAAAGAGATGTATATAGGAGATAAAGAAATTGGTTGGATGTTTTCAACACCCCCAAAAGCTTACCCATCTATAAAAGAAGAAGAATACATCCATCCAAGTCAAGATAAACAAAAAAGAGTTTTACCTTTTTCACTAGATGATAAAAGCCATTATGATGAAGGATATTTAAGCCCTGAACAGGTAAATTTCATATTTAAATTCTTACCAGTTGATATAACATATGTAGATGAGAATGATAGAGTTTTATTTTATAATAGGGGAGATGAAAGAGTTTTCCCTAGAAGTGCAGGTATTATTGGAAGAGAAGTAAAGTTTTGTCATCCACCCAAAAGTGTAGACCAAGTTTTATTAATCTTAGAAGAATTTAAAGCAAGAAGACAAAATACAGCAGAGTTTTGGATTCAATTTAAAGATAGATTTATACATATAAGATATTTTGCCATCATAGACAATGATGGGAAATATAAAGGCGTCATAGAAATGTCTCAAGATATAACTGAAATAAAAAATCTAGATGGTGAAAAAAGACTTCTGAACTGGGAAAAATAAAAAAGCTTTAGGAAGTTCAAGGCAAAAAAGAACCTCCCAAAAGCAATAAATATTTTTTAGGAAGTTCTAGGCAACAACTACCTCAAATCAAGGAGTTTACTAAAAAGCCAAAAATAAAAAAGCTTTAGGAAGTTCAAGGCAAAAAAGGTTCTAAAACAAGGAGTTTACATATAGTAAATGACGCAGTTTTAGAACCTTTTTTAACGCAGAAATTTCAAAGCTTTTTTATTTTTTATTCTTCGTCGGTTGAGCTATCTAATAGATTCACCATCCCCATAGCATCTTTTATCTTACCTTCAATTTCCGCTGCAATAGCTGGGTTATCTCTTAAGAATTGTTTTGAGTTTTCTCTACCTTGTCCAATTTTTTGGTCATTGTAGCTAAACCAAGCTCCTGCTTTGTCTACAATATCGAGTTTTACGCCATAGTCTACAAGCTCACCCATTTTGCTTATACCTTCACCAAACATAATATCAAATTCTGCTTGTTTAAATGGTGCTGCAACTTTGTTTTTTACAACTTTTACTTTTGCACGATTTCCTATACTTTGCTCACCTTGTTTTAGTGTTGCAATTCTTCTAATATCTAGTCTCACTGATGAATAAAATTTCAAAGCATTTCCACCAGTTGTTGTCTCAGGACTACCATATCCAGTCATTCCTATTTTCATACGAATTTGATTGATAAATACAACTGTACAACTCATTTTATTCAAAAGTCCTGTGATTTTTCGTAGAGCTTTAGACATCAATCTTGCCTGAACACCCACTTGTTGGTCATCCATATCCCCATCTATTTCTACTTTTGGAGTAAGAGCAGCTACAGAATCCACTACTATTAGATTTACAGCTCCACTTCTTATCACTGTTTCTAGTATTTCTAGTGCTTGTTCCCCATAATCAGGTTGAGAAACAAGAAGATTATCTATATCAACTCCAAGATTTCTAGAATATAAAGTATCAAGAGCATGTTCTGCATCTATAAATGCACAAACTCCTCCTTTCTTCTGACACTCTGCTATCATATGAAGGGCAAGTGTTGTTTTACCACTACTTTCTGGGCCATAAACTTCAACTACCCTTCCAACAGGAATACCACCAACACCCAAAGCTAAATCAAGCCCTAATGAGCCAGTACCTATAGTTTCTACAGGGACAACTTCTTTATCTCCAAGTCTTATCATAGTCCCTTTGCCAAATGTTTTATCTATTTGTTTCAAAGCTAATTCTAAAGATTTCTTTTGTTCTTCTGTCATTTTGTACCCTTTTGTTTGTTATATTGGAATTTTACCAAAAATTTCGCAAGTCTAATAAAAATATTGCATTTTGCAATAATTTTTATTTATTTAAAGACTCTTTTGAAAATACCATCAACATTTTTTGTATAATAACTATAGTCAAAACACTCTCTTATTTGCTCTTCGCTGAGCTTACTTCTAAGCTCATCATCAGCTAGAAGATATTGAAGATATAAAGACTCACCCGATTCATTAGTAGTAGGTTTACCTTGCTGAATCTCTTCCCACACTTTCATAGCATTTCTTTGGATGATTCTATAAGCATCTTCTCTACTTACCCCTTGTAAAGGAAGCTCAAGAAGAACCCTTTGAGAAAATACAAGTCCACCAGTTAGGTTTAGATTTTTCATCATATTTTCTGGCATTACTGTTAAATTTGCAATAACACTATTCATTCTATGAAGCATAAAATCAGTTGTTATGAAGCTATCAGGAAGCCAAAATCTCTCTGTTGAGCTGTGGCTTATATCTCTTTCATGCCAAAGTGCAACATTTTCCATAGCAGGGATACAATAAGCTCTTATCATCCTTGCAAGTCCAGTAATATTTTCTGTCAAGATTGGGTTTCTTTTGTGTGGCATTGCCGAGCTTCCCTTTTGCCCTTTTGCAAAATACTCTTCAGCCTCATAAACTTCTGTTCTTTGAAGGTGTCTTACCTGAATAGCAAATTTCTCAACCGAACTAGCTAATAATGCCAAAGCAGTTGCAAGTCTTGCATATCTATCTCTATGAATTACTTGATTTGAACAAGGCTCAGGCTTAAGACCAAGCTCTGCCATAGCAAACTCCTCAAGCTCAAGCGGAGCATGAGCAAAATTCCCCATAGCACCACTTATTTGTCCTACAGCAATAACTTCCATAGTTTGTTCAAGATTTTTTAGATGTCTTGCCGTCTCATCATACCATACGGCAAGTGTCAAACCAAAGGTAATAGGCTCTCCATGGATACCATGACTTCTTCCAACCATCAAAGTATATTTATGTTCCATTGCTCTTTTTTTGATAGATTCCATGAGCATTTTTACATCATCAATTATTATTTGTAAAGAATCTCTCATCTGTAAAGCAACACCAGTATCAACCGCATCACTACTTGTCATTCCATAGTGAAACCATCTTGATTCTTCACCTAGTGATTCGCTTACACTTGTATTAAAAGCGATAAGATCGTGTTTTGTAACAGCTTCTATCTCTTCAATTCTCTCTACAGAAAATTTGGCATTTTGTACAATCTTTTGACAATCTTCATCTGGAATGAGACCTAATTTATTCCAAGCTTTAACAGCTGCAATTTCTACTTCTAACCATGCAGCATATCTTGCTTGTTGCGTCCATAATTCAGTCATTTGGGGTCTTGCATATCTCTCAACCATTCGTTTTCCTTAGTGGTTAGGTGGTAGATGTCAGATGGTAGTAGGAAATATTTCCTCTTCACTACCATCTACTACCTACCATCTACTACCTTATTAAATTTATTGTATAATATCAAAAAATCTCAAAGAAAGAGCTAAATTGCCATTCGTCCTTAAAGTTTATCCAACAAAAATCGGAGATAGAATCCAACTCCACCTTATCAGAAATCATGGATTATCCCCCGCAAATGCACAAAATCTACTTGATCGTGGAAAAGTTTTTGATAAAGATATGAAACAGCTCAAAAAAACTGATGTAATTGAAACTGAACAAATCTTTATATCAGAATTTATTGGCATAACAAAAGGACTCAAACCACTGTTTTCTACTGATGATTTTGCTATTTTTGACAAGCCAAGTGGTATTATGGTACATCCTGTCAATAAATTTACCCCTTATTGTTTGCTTGATGAAGTAAAATACCATTTCGGAAGCACTGCAAATATAGTACATAGAATAGATGCTGAAACATCTGGTCTTATTCTGATTTCAAGAACCAAAGAAGCCGAAATAGAGCTAAAAACAATGTTTGAAAGAAAACTTTACACAAAGAAATATCTAGCAATTGCAAATGGAATTATAGAAAATCAAAAAACCATAAATTCCCCTATAAAAGATGATATAAATAGCACAATAAGAGTAAAAATGACAACAGCAGATAATGGAAAAGAATCTCTGACTATAATAAATCCTATTCAAATAAACCATACCAAAAACCAAACTTTAGTGGAAGCCTTGCCTCTTACAGGGCGACAGCATCAAATAAGAGTCCACCTTGAATCAATAGGACACAACATCCTAGGTGACCCAATATACGGAATAGATGAGATAATAGCCGATAAATACCTATGCAAAGAACTTTCCCTTGAAGATAGACTTTATCACACCTCTTCACACAGGCTCTGGCTACATGCTGATTATCTAGAATTCTCATATAAAGACATTCTTTACAAATTCCACTCCAAGAATAAAGAACTACTAGAGTTTTTCAACAAAAATTAGATACAATCCCTTTTTAGATTTTACCTTTTACTTTTTACCTAATATAGAGAGGTGTCCGAGTGGTTTAAGGAGCACGCCTGGAACGCGTGTGTAGGGCAACTTACCGAGAGTTCGAATCTCTTCCTCTCTGCCAGAAATTTTTAAGCAAATTTTAATTTTTGTTTGATATAATTTCATTTCTTAAAAAGAGTAGCATTGAATCTAAAGGTATTTTAGATTGAATGCTCCTCTTTAGACCCTTTCAATTGTTTTAAAAGGCAACGCCCCAGGATGGGAACATAGCAAGGCACCTTTTACTATGATGTGTTTGGGTATCTGGAGAGGGGTACTTTTATATAGCTTCAAGCTCTATTATAAAAGTAGCTCCTTTATAAGTCTTATTATCTAGCTCATGTGTTTCATTGACAGCATAAATTTTACCAGCAACTTTTTCTATAATAACTTTTGACATATCAAGCCCTATTCCAGTCCCTTTATCATCAGGTTTTGTTGTAAAATATGGCTCAAATATTCTCTCAATTATATCTTCAGGTATACCACCTGCAAAATCTTTAACTTTTATTACTATTTTTTGATTAACTTTTTTTATCTCAATTAAAATATTTCTAATATCAGGATTTTTTTCTAAGATTATATCTCTCGCGTTGTTTAATATATTTATAAATACTTGACTAAGCTCACTTTGATATCCAGATGTTACACATCCATCTTCCACATCTACAAGAATATTTACCCCATTTGATTTATAAATAGCTCCAATTAGTTGGGTAACATCTTCAACAACTTTTTTTACCTCATAATTTGACTTTTGTGATGGTTTGAAAAATGATCTAAAATCATTCATAGTATCATTCATATGATCTATTTGTTTTTCAATATTATCTGTTTGTTTTTCAAGGTTTTCTTTATTTATATTATCCATCATCATATCTAATTGAATAGAACTATTTGCTATAGACATAATATTTAGTGGTTGCTTCCATTGGTGCACTATTGCGGACATCATTTCACCCATAGTTGCTGTTTTATTTTGTTGAATAAGTGTTCTTTCTTGTTTTAAACTTTTTTCTAATTCTTGAGCAACACGCTGTTCTAATATATAATTTGAATCCAAAAGCTCTTTTTCTCTTCTTATAATCATATATGTATAATAGGATATCAAAGCTCCCAAAGAAACAGCTATAAAAATAAGTATTTTATCCCTCATAACTTTGTTTGCAGCTATCTCTTCATCAAGTGGCATAATAATCTCTATAACACCTCTTTTATCACCTAGTTTCCATTTATTCTCTTCATTCCAAGTTTTTAAGGCGTTAGTATTGTGACAATCAACACAAGCTTGGTCACTCATAAAATCAGCAACTGCAACTCTTAATACTTCCTTACCATCAACTATATCTCTTTTTGAGTAAATACCATCATCATTTTTATCAACAAAATCCAAAGCTTCTTTTTGAAAATCATCCAATACTCTATCTGCTCTATTTTTAAATGGATAATTACTATAAAATCTAAAAATCATCCCAATATTTTTATTTTCACTAAATATTTCACTTAAATCATGTATTGTTGTGGTAGGGAAAGGGATTTTTCCATTTATTCCAAAATGGTCATAATGAAATTCTATATTAGGAGCATAATTTTTTATATCAGAAACTACACTTCTCGTGTAATATTCCCTAGTCATAATAATCTTTTCTACATCTACTTGAGCATGTCTAATTGAAGCTTCTATCAAATTTTGTTCAGTTATCTTAGGGATAAAAACAAACAAAAACGCTATTATAAAAACAGCTACAATAACAACAGGTAAGATTAGTCTACTTTGAGTAATAGTTTTTAATTTATTCATTCTAAATTATATTATAGCAAATCTAAAAAATAGCTTTTATTTATAAAAATCTCTTTTTTATTCTTATCATATACAAATCTGTTATCTTTTTGTTTAAGTCTTTGTATTATAATTTTCTTAACATCAATATCTTTTTCACTGTATTTTTTAAAAAGTAGTATAAAATCTTTTAAAGATATTAACTCTTCATTATCATCTGTTTTTTGTTGGTTAAATGATATTTGATGCTGATAAATTTTTTTCATTTCCCAAAAAGCATCTTGAAGAAGTTTTATTTCTGATTGTAATGCTTCTTTTAGTTCAGTATGAGCAAATTGTAATCTTATGATTTCTTGTTTATATTGTTTTTTGTGCCATTTAACAACTTTTCTTAAGAGTTTAATTTGTTCATCTTTTACTGATATTAGTGAGTCTTGAGTGTTTGAAGCAGCAGTTTCGTTTATATCTTCTTCTTTGATATAAACATAGGTTTTACCATTTTTTTTTGTAAAGTTTAATTGATTATTTTTGATTCTATAATGTACACCTTGCAAAGAAAGATTTAGTATTTTAGCAGCTTCGGCAGTACTTACTAATCTTTCCAATACAAATCCTTCTTATTTATTAAAATCGTTACTATCTATCTCAATAACTGTGTGTACATTACCTCTTGGATAAAAATCTGCTTTTAGTTTCATCCATTTTGGGTTGATTTTATTATAAATAGTATCAAATATCTCATTTGCAACATTTTCATGTGAAATACTTTTATTTCTATAAGTATTAATAAAAACTTTCAGTGCTTTTAATTCAACAACATACTTATCAGGAGTATAACTCAAATACAATGTTGCAAAATCAGGATATCCACTTCTTGGACAAAGTGCTGTAAATTCAGGCAAAGTTACATTTATAGTATAATTTTTCTGATGTACATTTTCCCAAATTTCCAAATCTTTTTCTATATCAAAATTTGCAATTTCTAATTCACCATATTTCATCTATATTCCTTAAACATCAAGATGTTTAACATCTTTTGCATGTTCTTCAATATAAGCTCGTCTTGGTTCTACATCATCACCCATAAATAGTGTAAATGTATCACTAGCACTCATAGCATCTTCTATAGTTACACGCAACAATCTTCTATTTTCTGGTGTCATTGTAGTTTCCCAAAGTTGCTCTGGATTCATTTCTCCAAGACCTTTATATCTTTGGATATATGCACCTTTTTTTGATAATCCTTCAATACTTTCAAGAAGTTTTATCAAATCTTGATCTTTAAATAAACTTAAGTCTCTAGCTTGAAGTTTATTATAAATATAAGTTGCTTCAGCAAAATATGAACTTGTAAATAAACTATCATCTATTAATAATTCTTCAAGTCCAGCACCAGTTTGAATAAATAAATGAATTTTATCTTCTGTTACACTTTTACTTAAAATATTATATTTTTTCTCATTTGTAAATTTTTCAACTTCTACAAATAAATCACCCATATCAAGAGCCAATAAATCTGGATTTTCTACCATATATCTTACAACTTCAACTAAAGAATATCTTTTTTCTAAATCCGCTAAAATTGATCTATAACGAGCTACAATTTTAAACATATCAAGTAAGTCATTGTATCCCATTCCTTCAAACTCAAAACTCTCTAATCCATTTTCAATCAAGAAGTTACTTAGAGCTGTATCATCTTTTAGATAAGTCTCATTTTTACCTTTTTTGTATCTATAAAGTGGTGGCTGAGCAATATAAAGGTAACCATTTTCTATAACTGGTCTTAGGAATCTAAAGAAAAATGTCAAAATAAGTGTTTGGATATGACTACCATCAACATCGGCATCCGTCATAATTATAACTTTGTGATATCTTATTTTTTCTTCATTAAAATCATCACCAATACCACAACCAAGAGCTGTAATAACATTTCTAATTTCATCAGATTTTAGTATTTTATCAAGTCTAGATTTTTCAACATTTAAGATTTTACCTTTTAGTGGTAAAATTGCTTGATAAACTCTATCACGCCCTTGTTTTGCAGAACCCCCTGCACTATCCCCTTCCACTAGGTATAATTCGCTAATCGTTGGGTCTTTGCTCTGACAATCAGCAAGTTTACCAGGAAGTGTACCTACACTCATAGATTCTTTTTTTCTAGTCAAATCTCTTGCTTTTTTAGCTGCTTCTCTACCCCTTGCTGCAAGAAGTGATTTTTCCATTACTGCTTTTGCATTAGTTGGGTTTTCTTCAAAATATTTTATAAGTGCATCATAGGTAAGTTTTTGAGTAAGTGGTTTTACATAAGAACTTCCTAATTTTCCTTTTGTTTGACCTTCAAATTGAGGTTCAGGAATTCTTACACTAATAACAGATATTAAACCTTCTCTTACATCATCACCTGTAATTTTTGTATCTCTTTCTCTAGCTGCTGCATTTTCTGCAATATATTTTACTATAGCTCTTGTAAGACCTGCTTTGAATCCAGCTTCATGCGTCCCACCATCAGCTGTATTGATGTTATTTACGAAACTTTTTGTATTTTCAGAATATGTATCGTTATACATCAAAGCAATATCTATTTCTACATCTTCCAATCTATCACTAAAGCTTATTACATCACTTACAGTTCCGTGTTTATTTAAATCAGTTACAAATTGAGCAATACCACCTTCAAAATGAAAAACCTCTTTTTGACCACTTCTTTCATCTTTTAAATCTATTGTAATTTTTGGATTAAGATATGCAACTTCTCTAAATCTTTTTGATAAAATTTGAAAATCAAAATTATCAGTTTCAAATATAGAAGTATCAGGAGTAAATTCAATAATAGTACCTGTTTTTTTACTATCTCCAATTATTTCTAAAACACCTTGAGGTATACCTTTTTCAAATTCTTGATAATGAATCTTACCATGTTTATGGATAGTCATTTTTAGTAATGATGAAAGTGCATTAACTACAGATACACCAACACCATGAAGACCTCCACTTACTTTATAAGTATCTTTATCAAATTTACCACCAGCATGAAGTACAGTCAAAACTACTGTTGCAGCTGAAATACCTTCTGTTGGATGAATATCTGTTGGAATACCACGGCCGTTGTCTTTTACAATAACTGTATTTGTTTTTGTAATTGTTACATTTATAGTATCACAATATCCAGCCATAGCCTCATCTATAGAGTTATCTACAACCTCATATACCATATGGTGAAGACCATTGATACTAGTATCACCGATATACATACCTGGTCTTTTTCTAACAGCTTCTAAACCCTTTAGAACTTTAATATTACTTGCGCCGTATTCTTGAGTCATTTAGTATTTCCTTTTTAGTCTTATTTTTCTAATATTATTGGCATTATGATAGTAAAAAATTTATCATCTTCTAAATAAAATGGAAGATTAGAAGAATTAAATCCTAATTTAAATGTTTCATGATTTACTTGAGATAAAAAGTCAAGTAAATATTTACTATTAACTGCTATATAAAAATCTTCACTTATACTCAAACCAATATCGAGTTGTGTTTTTGCTTCACTTTCTTCATCTAATGATTCAAATACTATTTTATCATTTGAAAAAGAAATTTTTATATTTGCAAAAAGAGAAGTTACTAGTTTGATTGATTCAATAAATTCATCTTTAGGAATATGAAGATTGAATTTTAAGCTAGTTGGTATAATTCTTTGATAATCAGGAAATTTTCCATTTATCAATTTTGTAAAAAACTGTACATGAGAACTATTTACTACTAAATTTGTTTCATCATAACTTACTGTTATTTCATCATTTAAAAATATTTTACTTATTTCAATAACAGCTTTTTTAGGGATGATTAATTGTGCTTGAGCATTTGTTGTGTTGTTTAGTTGAGCAACACTTAGTCTTCTTGTATCTGTTGAAACAAAATTAATTTTTGATTCTTTAATATCAATTAATGCACCATTTAATTCATATTTTGGATTGTTGTTATCTATTGAAGGGGTAATCTTTTTCATAGAATTAATGATATTTACTATATTAATATCTAATTTATTCAATTGTTGCATTTGAGGAAATTGTGGGAATTCCTCTGGATTATACATTGGAAGTTTGAAATTAGATCTAGATTGTTTAATTTCTAATTGACCATTTTCCAAAGTTTGAATAGATATATTATCGTTTTTTAATCTTCTTATAATCCCAAGAAGATTAACACCATTTACTGTTGCTTTTCCATTTGTAAAATCTGTAATATCATTTATTACAACTTTTAATCCTATTTCATAATCTGTTGATTTTATTATCAAAGAATCTTGCGATACTTCAAGATAAACATGTGATGTTATTGAACTAGCATCTTTTTTATCTAAAAAAGGTTGCATTGAAGATATCACATTTTCAAACAAAGATTTATTAACAATTAGTTTCATATTTATTTCCCCTTTTAATTTCTTTTAAGTAGTGTTAGTAGTAGTTCAATGTGAATAGATGAAAATATCTTACAAAGGTCGTATTCATAGTATCTTGGGACGATGAACAAAACTTCATAAATATTCACATCTATTCACATATTAAGTTGAAACTTTTTTCTACCACTCCTTATTGATTACTTTATTTTTCAAATTTTCTATAATTACTTTAAAATTTTCATCACTTTCTATAAGCTCATTTGCTTTTTTTATTGAGTGACTTATAGATGAGTGATCTTTCATACCAAGATATTGTGCAATATTTGGCATAGAGTTGTGTGTAAGCTCTTTTGAAAGATAAATCACTACTCTTCTTGCATTAGCAACTGCAGCTGTTCTTTTTTTTGATTTAATATCACTTGGTTTGATATTAAGTTCTTTTGCTACAATATTTATAATATCAGGGAGTTTAATATTTTCTTTTTGCTCTTTTATTTGTTCTTTTAAAAGATTTTTAACCAAATCTAAATTTATTTCTTGATTTAGTAAATTTGCTGACGCATTTATTCTGATTAAAACACCTTCAATTTCTCTGATAGAATTATCTAGATTTGTTGCTATATAGTCTATCACATCTTTTGTAAGTTTTATACCATTTAATTCACTTTTTTTCTCAATAATAGCTATTTTTGTCTCAAGTCCAGGGATTTGAACATCTGCTGTTAGTCCCCATTCAAAACGACTTTTCAATCTATCTACTAAAGATTGTATTTGAGAAGGGAGTCTATCTGATGTCATAACTATTTGTTTGTTTGAGCTATGAAGTTCATTAAATGTATGAAAAAACTCTTCTTGAGTTTGTTCTTTTCCACTTAAAAACTGAACATCATCAATAAGTAATAAATCACATTTTCTATATTTATTTCTAAAATGTTCCATATTTTGGTTTCTTAGTGAAAATGTAAAGTCATTCATAAACTGCTCAATAGTAACATATATTACAGTTTTTCCAAGTTCTACATTGTAGTTTCCAATAGCTTGTAAAAGGTGAGTTTTACCAAGTCCTGTACCACCATAAATAAATAGTGGGTTGTATTGAATCCCTGGTTTTTTGGCAACGGCTAGGGAAGCATTAAATGCCATTTGGTTTGAACTTCCAACTACAAAAGAATCAAAAGTATAAGATGGATTTAAAATAGTACTTTCATTAATCTTTGAAGTTTGATTTGTTTCAGAATTTTCTTTTTTTAAAATTCTTTTTTCACCGATTACTTTCATATCTATTTTTGGTTTGTGACCTGTAAGCTTTTCTATTGCATGTCTTATATCATTTGAAAATTTTGTTCTTATCCAGTTTGCAAGGTATTTATTAGGTGCTTCAAAAATAGCAACTTTTTCACTTGAACCTGTCTTTCTATAAATAAGTTGTTTCAAGAATCTCTCATAATCAGTTGATGTAGAGTCCTCTTTTAAAATTGCTAAAATCTCTTTTGTATTAATATTCATTTTGTACGCATACTCTCTTTTGAAAAACCTTCGTTACTAATTTTTCTTATTATATCTTGATTTATATTAAAAATCAATGTGAATAACTTGAAAATATCAATGTGAAAATGTGAATAGTTTAGTTTTATTATCAAATAAGATAATAGACTGTATAATGATGGTAATAAGAATATGGAGAAATAAATTGAAAAGTCAATTAAAAAAGCGTGAAATCTCTATTTTATATGTAGAAGATGAAGAACTTATTAGAAGTGAGATTTTTAATATTCTTTCAATGTTATGTGAAAAAGTGGAATTTGCAGTTGATGGAAGAGATGGATTGGAAAAATTCAAAAATGGTGTATTTGATTTAGTTATAACTGATATTAATATGCCATATATGAATGGCTTTGAGATGCTAAAAGAGATAAAAGCACTTAAACCAGAAATGCCAGCAATTATAATATCTGCATATTCTCAAGAAGAGTATTTTTTACAAGCAAGTAAGATAGATATTATTAATGATTATCTTTTTAAACCAGTAAAAATTATAGATTTAATGGAAAGAATAAATAAACATACAGCAAAAGTTGAAGAAAAAAGAGAATATCAAAAAACTTTAAAATTATTGGAACAATATAAATTAGCAGTTGATAAGTCTTCAATTCTTTCTAAAACAGATATAAAAGGTAATATTACTTATGTAAATGATACATTTTGTAATATATCAAAATATTCAAGAAATGAACTTATAGGAAAACCTCATAATATAGTAAGACATCCAGATATGTCAAAAGAGACTTTTGAGAATATGTGGAAAACTATAAAAGAAGATAAAGAAATTTGGCAAGGAAGAATAAAAAATCTTGCAAAAGATGGTAGCATTTATATTGTTAATACGACAGTAGTTCCTATTACAAATACAAATGGGGAAATTGAAGAATTTATTGGAATAAGAAATGATATCACAGAATTAGAAATATATAAAGAACTACTTCAAAATAAATTAAATTCAGCAGATATAAATTTGAAAAATAAGATGCACTTAGTAAAAGAGTATGAAACAGCTCTTGATTTATCCACATCATTGGTAAGAGTGGATACCGAATACAAAATAACATATGTAAATGAAAGATTTTTAAGTGTAAGTAAATATAAAAAAGAGGATTTAATAGGTCAGAGTTTTTTGAAGATTTTGAAAATTGATAATCAAGAGTTTGTTAAAAAACACTTTGAAACTATAAAAACAGTTGGTCAATGGAATGGTATTTTAGAGAGTCTAAGAGTAGATGGTACAATATTTTATATGGATTATACCTTTAAGGCAATACAAGATATCAATGGACTTGTAAGTGAATTTATGGGAATTGGAAAAGATATTACAGAAGTAATAGAGCTTCATAAAGAGATAGAAGATACTCAAAAAGATGTAATTTTTTCATTGGGAAGTATAGGAGAAGCTAGAAGTAAAGAAACTGGTAACCATGTAAAAAGAGTAGCCGAGTATTCAAAATTATTAGCACTCAAATTTGGGCTTAGTGAAGCAGAATCTGAGCTATTAAAAATAGCTTCACCAATGCACGATATTGGTAAAATTGGTATTCCAGATGTAATACTAAATAAACCAGCTAAGTTTACTCCTGAAGAGTTTGAAGTAATGAAAAATCACGCAGTTATAGGTTATAACATGTTAAATGGGAGTGATAGAAAACTTCTTAAAATATCAGCCACAATAGCATATGAACATCATGAAAAATACGATGGAAGTGGATATCCAAGAGGACTAAAAGGTGAAGAGATACATATTTTTGGAAGGATTACAGCCATTGCAGATGTATTTGATGCCCTTGGAAGTGATAGATGCTATAAGCAAGCTTGGGATTTAGAAAAAATACTAAACCTTTTCAAAGAAGAAAGAGGGAGACATTTTGATCCAGTATTGGTTGATTTATTATTTGAAAATCTAGAGCAATTTTTGAAAATCCGTGATACTTATGTGGATACCTATATTGACCTAGACCCACTTGGAATAGAAAGAAGATGATTATACTTGGGATTGATCCAGGTACAATAAACTGTGGTTATGCAATATTGGAAGTTATTGGGACAAAAAAGAGGATAGTTGAAGCTGGGCTTATCAAAATAAAATCAAAAATACTTCAAGAACAGATTATGGAACTTGTAGAAGCAATTGATTTTATACTCAAACATCATACAATAGATGAGGTAGCCATAGAAGATATATTTTTTGCCTTTAATCCAAAAACAGTGATTAAATTAGCTCAATTTCGTGGTGCATTGTCTTTGAAAATACTACAAGAAATAGGAAATTTTAGTGAATATACACCCTTGCAAGTAAAAAAAGCGGTTACTGGAAATGGAAAAGCAGCAAAAGAGCAAGTTGCTTTTATGGTGAAGACTTTGCTAGGGATTAAACAAGAGATAAAGCCTCTAGATATAACAGATGCCATAGCCGTAGCCATAACACATTCCCAACGCATAAAAGGGTGATTTGGGGTAGCTCTTTTTGAATATTTCTGCGTTGGATACCGTGTAAAATCGTCGTCATTTACTACAGTAAACTCCTAAATTTTACACAATATCCGCCTTGAACTATCCTAAAAATACCTACCCCAAATCACCCTTTTATAAATAGTAAAGAGCTTGTATTTTGGAACCCCAGATTTATCTGGGCTTGTCTTAAACCAAGCAAAGTAAGCATCCCATTTAAAATAAATATACCAATCACCCTATAATTCAAAATTCAACATTCAAAATTCAACATTCAAAATTCAACATTCAAAATTCAACATTAAATTCTAGTGTTCTTCGTTATTCACGCACTTTTCAAACAAATATTTATGCTCAGCTGGTAATTCTTCGTAAATAGCAAATGAAAGATTTCTTATTTCCCAAAGGGCAGCTTTTGAACTCCTTAAAGATAAGAAGTTTTGTAAGCTTCTGGCATTTATTGTCCAGCTTAGTTCAGTTTTGTAGCTTTCTGGAAGACAATATTTTGCTATGTCATTTCCTACACCACTTTTTAGAATTGTTTGTAGATTATCTAAAGCCATTTTTGAAGCATTATCTACAGTTTCATTTCCTGTGAAAACTAAGAATTTTTCATAATCTATGGTTTCACACTCTTTTATTTCTTTTAGTGTATATCTTGTAGATTTTACAGACAGACTTGCCATTCTATGGCGTGCTAACTCTTGCAATAAAGCACGGCTAACTCCAGCTATATAGAAGTTGTAAGTAATATGTTCTAGCGTCGAAGCATGTTTGAATTTATTACCAACTCTATCAATCAAAGCCATATCAGCTTCACCACCATCATCACTTTTATCAAAACTTTGCCAACAAGTTCTTATTGCATTGCTACAAATTACAAGGGGAGTACTATTTAATAGAGTCACTTTCATATTTATTCCTAAGCATTTAATTAGTAATTATATAGTATTAAAACTTTAATAAAAATAAGTGTGAAAGAATCTACTTTTAAGCAAAGTTTTAGTACAATCGCGAAAATTTAAATAAATAATTGAAGTTTATTTATTACAAAAGGAAAACTTTGAGACAAATTAGAAACATTGCAGTTATTGCACACGTTGACCACGGTAAAACTACGCTAGTAGATGGATTGCTTAGACAATCAGGTACTTTTTCAGCTCACCAAGAAATGACCGACAGAGTTATGGATAGCAATGCTATTGAAAAAGAAAGAGGAATTACAATCTTAGCTAAAAATACAGCTATTGACTATGAAGGTTTCAGAATCAACATCATAGATACTCCAGGACACGCCGATTTTGGTGGTGAGGTTGAGAGGGTTTTAAAAATGGTTGACTCTGTTTTATTACTTGTTGATGCTCAAGAGGGTGTTATGCCTCAAACTAAGTTTGTTGTTAAAAAAGCTCTAGCTCTTGGTCACAGACCAATCGTAGTAGTAAACAAAATAGACAAACCAGCTGCTGAGCCTGATAGGGTTGTAGATGAAGTATTTGACCTTTTTGACCAAATGGGTGCAACTGAAGAACAATTAGAATTCCCAGTAATTTATGCAGCTGCTAGAGATGGTTTTGCTAAATATGCTCTTGAAGATGAAAATAAAGATTTAACTCCTTTATTCCAAACAATCTTAAAAGAAGTACCAGCTCCAAAAGGTGCGGATGAAAATGGACTTCAACTTCAAGTTTTCACACTAGATTATGATAGCTATATAGGAAAAATAGGAATTGCTAGAATATTCAACGGAACAATTTCTTTGGGTGAAACTGTAATGCTTGTAAAAGCTGACGGTGAGAAAATAAAAGGAAGAGTTACAAAACTTATTGGTTTCAAAGGACTTGAAAGAATTGAAATTAAATCTGCAGGTGCTGGTGATATAGTTGCAGTTGCTGGATTTGAGACTATTGATGTGGGTGACAGTCTTTGTGATCCTGCTAATCCAATGCCACTTGATCCTATGCACATAGAAGAACCAACACTTTCTGTAACATTTGCTGTAAATGATTCTCCACTAGCTGGAACTGAAGGTAAATTTGTAACTTCAAACAAAATTCAAGAAAGACTTGATGCTGAAATGAACACAAATATTGCTATGAATTATGAGCAAGTAGGTGAAGGTAAATTTAAAGTAAACGGTAGAGGTGAGCTTCAAATTACTATTTTGGCAGAAAATATGAGAAGAGAAGGTTTTGAGTTTTCAATAGGAAGACCAGAAGTTATCTTAAAAGAAGAAAATGGTGTTAAAACTGAGCCATTTGAGCACTTGGTTGTGGATGTTCCTGATGAATTTAGTGGTTCTGTTATCGAAAAACTTGGTAAAAGAAAAGCTGTTATGTCAAATATGACTCCAATGGGTGTGGGATATACAAGGGTTGAATTTGAAATTCCTGCTCGTGGACTTATCGGATATAGAACAGAATTTTTGACTGATACAAAAGGTGAGGGTGTATTAAATCACTCATTCTTAGAGTTCCGTCCATTTGGTGGATATGTTGAAAGTAGAAAAAATGGTGCATTAGTTTCTATGGAAAATGGTGTAGCTGTTGGTTATTCATTATTCAACCTACAAGATAGAGGTATGATGTTTGTTAAACCTCAAGATAAAGTTTATGCTGGTATGGTAATAGGCGAACACTCAAAAGACAATGACCTTGATGTAAACCCAATAAAAGGTAAAGCACAATCAAATGTTAGAAGTAGTGGTGCTGATGAAGCTATCAAAATAATCCCACCAAAAACACATACACTAGAGAGTGCATTAGAGTGGATTGAAGATGATGAATTGGTTGAGATTACTCCTATTTCTATTAGAATAAGAAAAAGAGAATTAGACCCTACTAAGAGAAAAAGAACTGCAAAAAAAGGTAGTTAATTTTTATGACTTATTATAGTTATGAAGAATTTACCAGTGATATAAAATCACTAAAACTTCCACTAGAAGTTTACTCCCCTGAGGCTATAGTATCTATAGCCAGAGGTGGGGTGACTTTTGGTCACTTTATTTCTAGTATGCTTGATATTAGAAATTTATACACAATCAACTCTATTCATTATAATGACACTACAAAATTAGATGATATTAAAATATTTAATATTCCAGATTTAAATAACTATGAAAAAATACTTTTAGTGGATGATATAGTTGATAGTGGAGATACGCTTGAAGAGGTATTAAAAGTTTTAAATACAAAATATCCAAGACTACAAATCAAAACAGCCTCAGTATTTTATAAAACATCAGCGAAGCTTATACCAGATTATAAAATCAAAGAAGCTACTGATTGGATAGAATTTTTTTGGGAAAAGATTTAGATATTAATTCCGATTTGGTTTCTACCAGATTTTTTTGCCTCATACAAAGCTTCATCAGCTCTAGCTAGTGCAACTTCAACACTCGTATCATCATCTTTTAAAAGTGAAATTCCAATTGATACAGTAAATCTAAGAATACCTTGTGGAGTAAGTGTTTCCATATTATAAATAGCTTGCTTGATTCTATCTGCTACTAATAATGCTGTTTCGGTATTTGTATTTGGTAATAAAATGGAAAATTCTTCCCCACCTAATTTTGCAAATGTATCATTGTCTCTTAAAATAATAGCAATTTCTTTGACAAAACCTTTCAAGGCATCATCTCCAATCCCATGACCATATGTATCATTTATTTTTTTGAAGAAATCAATATCAAGCATTAATATGCAAGAATTATGTTTATATCTTTTGATATTGGATAGTTCAAGATTTGCTCTATCAAAAAAACGACGCCTATTTGCAATACCTGTTAATTGGTCTGTTATTGATAATTCTTCAAGTTTTTCATTTGCGAGTTTGAGTTCTAATTTTTGTTCTTTTAAATCATTTACTGTTGTTCCTAAAATATTGGCAGCTTGACCAATCGCATCAATTTCTGTTAATAATTCTTTTTTTGGATTTATTTTCTTTCCAATCTCAGCCAGATGCAAAGACTTTGTAGTTCTAATAAGAGGGCGGAAAATAAATATGTACAATAAAAGAGCTAGAAGAATTAATAAAAATCCAATAGTAATAGAAACTATAAGAGTTGTATCTTTTGATGTTTGCGCACTTTGGGCAATGTTGATAATTTCTTGAACACCTTGATGGGTTGTTTGAAGAGTAACAGTACTAAATGTTTGTTGGATGGTATCAATATGTACTGATTTATCTTTCCAAATATCTTTAGCTTTTTCATTTAATAAATATGAATCACAAACTAATTCTGATATATGGATTAATTTATTTAAGAAAATCTCAAACTCTTTGTTGTAAAGATTTGTTTCTTTATATGTTGTCAATAATTTTATATGTTCAATCAGTGAGTTTCCAGAATATAAATGAAAAGATGAACTTTTTTCAGATGTAATATATATTAATTTATTTAAAATTAATTGTACATGGTCATAAAGAAGCTTTGTATTTGGATTATTATGACTTTTCATTTTATTAATATTTTGTAATATTTTTGGATTACTTTGGATTAACATTGTTAATTCATTATAAGCTTGGAGTTTAATACTATCAGCATTTGCTCTTAGGTTGTAAATGGTTGCGATTGATTCCCAAAGGTCTTTTATATCCAATTTTATAAGATGTGCATTATCATAAAATATAGAATCAAGAGATAAAACTTGGGCTGTAATTTTGGCTTTTATTCTTTCCTGATGATTGGAACTTGTAGCAATAATTTCGCCAGAAGTTTTTAGACGATTCATATTTACTATAAGTCTAATTTGTGAGCCAATTTGTGAAAAAGTTTCATCTTTGGTTTTATTTGAGATTTCTATGATATATTTTTGATTAGATATAACAATATTTGATAAAATTGTAAACACAATAATAGAAAATAGTGAAATTATTAAAAATGATGGAACTAAACCTAATTTAATTTTCATGATTGCTCTTTATATTGTTTAGTATATTTCAAATGGAAAATATTTTCTACTAAGGTTACCTAATGTACCGTTTTGATGGATAGTTTGGATTGCATTATTTATATTTTCACGAAGTATATGGTCATTTTTCTTGATTCCAACAAAAGCATAATTTAAATCATCACCATTGCTTGATTCTGGTAAAAGACCAGTTATTTCAAATTTTGTACTATTTTCATCTTCTATTAAAAAGAAATAAGCACCTAATGTATCTCCTAAAATTAAATCAACTTTATTATTGACCAACATATTAGTAGCCTCATCAAAAGTATCAAATACAAAGATTTTTGTAGATTCATGAGCTAGTTCTTTTGCTACAACTTCTTGAATAGTGCCAGATTGTACCGCTATAGATTTGTCTTTTAAATCATTTGTATTTGGGGAAAAGATATCACCAAGTTTACCAATAGCTACACCTCTTGCTCTATAATAAGCAATAGAAAAATCAATCTTTTTTAGTCTTTCTTGAGTTTTTGCCATACTCGCAACGATGATATCAATCTTATCTGCTTCCATTGCAGGAATCAAATCTATAAATTCCATATGTTTAATAATACATGTTACTTTTAAAGTATCACATATAGCATTTGCGATATCTATATCAAAACCATGAGGTTTATTATCTTCTCCTAGATAACTAAAAGGAGAATATCCATATTCTACACCAACACGAAGTTCATTTGCTAAGATGGAATGAGAATATACAAATATGTATATAATCATAACATATAAAAATTTATACATAATAAATACCTTATTTGATGACTTTGTTATATTATATCTAATAATCTATAAATAAACATTAAGATTAGATTCTTTATAGTAATTGCGTATATTTTGGGTGAAGGTGTATTAATCATATTAAGATATTTTGTGGTATATTACTATCATAAATGTTTAAATAAGGGAATAAATGGAAGCCATATTGAGTTTAATTGGAGTTTATGCACTAAAAGTAATAGTTGCAATAGCTATTTTTGTAATTGGTAAGAGGTTGGCTAGGTTTGCAGTTAATTTACTTGTTAAAATAATGGAAAAAGCGAAAGTTGACCAAACATTAGTGAAGTTTTTGGATAATGTACTTTATACTGTAGCTTTGGTTGCTATTGCTTTAGCATCTCTTGGTCAGCTTGGAATTGAAACTACATCATTTATAGCAATCCTTGGAGCTGCTGGTTTGGCTGTTGGTTTGGCATTTAAGGATTCATTATCAAATGTAGGCTCTGGTATTATGATAATATTATTTCGCCCATTTAAAGTAGGGGATTTCGTCCAAACTGCTGGGGAAATGGGGATAGTTCAAGAGATATCAATATTTCATACTATTATGAAAACAACAGACAATAAAGTAGTAATTATTCCAAATTCAAAAATCACAAGTGATAATATAACAAACTTTACAGGTGAAGATACAAGAAGATGTGATTTTGTGTTTGGTGTTAGCTATAGTGATGATATAAGACTTGTGAAAGAGACTTTAAAAGAAATTATAAATCAAGACTCTAGAGTGTTACAAGACCCTGAACCTTTAGTTGCAGTCAGTGAACTTGGGAATTCAAGTGTTGATTTTACTGTTCGTGCTTGGGTCAAAACAGAAGATTTTTGGAATTTTAGATTTGATATTATAGAAAAAGTAAAACTAACTTTTGATGAAAAAGGAATTTCTATACCTTTCCCTCAAATGGATATTTATTATAAGCAAAAAGATTAATGAAGTTTTCTGTAAATTCAAAATGCCCTTGTGGAAGTGGCAATAAATATAAAAACTGCTGTCAAGTCTTTCACAAAGGGGCAATTGCTAAAAATGCACTATTTCTTATGAAATCAAGATATAGTGCATATGTGGTTGGTGATGTGAATTATATTATAAAAACAACTCACCAAGAAAATAAAGAATACAAACAAGATTTGCAAAGTTGGAAAAAAGAAATCAAATCTTTTAGTGATGAAACAGAGTTTGTAAAACTAGAAATATTTGATTTTCAAGATGGTGAGTTAGAAGCGTTTGTAACATTTAGAGTAAATATGAAAATTGATGATACTTATACATTCTTTACAGAAGTGAGTAGATTTGTTCACCTAGAAAATAGATGGCTTTATATTGATGGGGAATTTATTAATCAATAGATTGTTCAAACAACTTAGGATATGCAAATAAAAACATATTACAATTCGTTTTAGATATTTTTTCCCAACTATCACAATCAAATTCAAGTCCTACTATGCCACTTGTTGGTATATTTTCTGTAAAGTCACGAACAAAATAGTTTACTAAATCATTTAAACTAGGGTTGTGTGCAATTAAAAACAAATTAGAGTATGTATTATCAGTTGTATTAATATACATAAGTAACTTATCATATGTAGTTTCATAAAGTTCTTGCTTTAGGTATATATTTTTTGCTGAAATATTTAAAATCTTCTTATAAGCTTTCAGACTTTTTATAGTTCGTATAGATGGGCTACATAAAACAATATCAGGATGTATATTGTTTGCACTTAAAAAGTGTGCCATAGAGTATCTATCCTTTTTCCCTCTATTATTTAGCGGTCTGTCATAGTCACTTAAGTTTGGGTTATCCCAACTTGATTTGGAATGTCTTATTAAATATAGCTTTTTCATAGTATAATTGTACCATATTTTTAAACTTAAGGGATTATTTTGGATTTAAATAAAATAGAATCAAAACTTTTACTGATGGGACTAAGTTTATTATTAGTATTGCTTGGAAGTTTGGGTGTAGTAGCTTTATTTGATATTGAATTAGCAAGTAAACTCTTAGGTATAGCTATTACAAATTTAATAGTTGGACGAATGGGTGGACTCTCTTTTGGTTTTGCAAGTGGTATAGATTTTAGTGTGGTATTATTTGTAAATCTTTATTTTGAGGTACTACTTGTATTGATAGTGTATTCATTGTTTGTGATGAGTTGGGAAAATGCTGTTAAATTTAAAAGATTAGAACACTTTTTTGATGTGGTAAAAGCATTTGTTGCAAAACATCATGATAAATTTGATAAATATGGAACTTATGGAATTTTCTTTTTTGTTTTTTTCCCTTTGTTTATGAGTGGTCCAGTGGTGGGAGCAATTATAGGCTTTATTATAGGAATAAGACATATCAAGAATATATTTATAGTTCTTAGCAGTACATTTATCGCAACTACCCTTTGGGCATTATTTTTGAATGAAATAGTAACCATATTAAACAACCTAAATCAATATGCATCATGGGGTATTTTGATAGTACTTATTATAGTTGCACTAATTGCTAGGAAGCGTAAGAAATGACTTCTATATCTTCAAATCCAATTCGCATAAGAATATTTTGATTTTATTTTCTACTAGCAGTTCAAATTTGCCTTTTTTATAGTTTTCTTCAATAATTTTTTTAGCCAAGTATAATCCAATCCCACTACCGTTTTTCTTCGTTGTGAAAAATGGGTCAAATATCATATCTTTATAATCAAACTCTATTTGTTTACCATTATCTGCTACTATTTGATAGTTATTTGCAAACCTAATACAAATCTTTCATTTTGGTAAAATAATTATATTGGTTTAAAACTCTAGATGCTTGTATAATAAGAGTTTATAATAAAACACGAATTATTCTTTCAAATAAGTAGTTCTTGATTTTAAAATTATTACATATACGAAGTTTTGAAGGGGTTATTTTCCTTAAATAATAAGATTATAATCAAACATACATTTTATTATTTTTTTGATACTTCTTTGATACTTCTTTATTGTAAGATTTCCAATATTTTTATTATGAGGTAAACAAACATGAAATTTAATGCAAAGAAACATTTGCTTAGTGTGGTTGCGGCAAGTAGTTTAGGGTTGTTTAGTACAAATGTAAGTGCTTTGACCCTTCAAGAGAGTGTAACTGAGGTTTTAAATACAAATCCAGTAATTGTAGAAAGATTGAAAAACTATAGAGTTACACAACAAGATTTGAAAATAGCTGAATCAGAATATTATCCAAGAGTTGATTTAAGAGCTGTTGCTGGATACAATGACCCAGGGGAGCTAAAAACTTCAAGAGTTGCTGATATTAATTATAACAATTATGAAACAGCTTTGACTATTACTCAAAATATCTTTGATGGTTTTGGTACTATGCACAAAGTAGATTATCAAGAAGCTAGAATATTGGCCGCAGGATATCACTACTTAGAAACTGCTAATGATATGGCTTTTAGAATGACAAATGCATATTTGAATGTATTAAGAGCATATGAACTTTTACAAACATCTTTAGAAAATGTTGAGATTGTAGAATCTTTATATGAGAAAGTAAATATTCTCTATGATGGTGGATATACAACAGACTCTGAGGTTCAAAAAATCAAATCAGCACTATCTTTGGCTAAAGCAAATCTAACAGTACAAAAACATAATACTTTGGATGCTGAAAAGGCATACAGAAGGATACTTGGAAGATTGCCAGAGATTGAAGTTATGAAAAAACCTATTGTAGATTTTGAAGTACCTGAGAGTATTGAAAGAGCTGCAATGGTTGCAATCAAAAATAATCCATCTATAATGGTTAGTCATTATAATATAGAAGGAGCACAAGCCCTACATAAACAAAGAAAGAAAGAGTATTATCCAAAAATAGACTTTGAAGTGGCTCAACATTATAATGATGTAAGTCGTTTGGATAATGGTTTTGATAGACCAGATGATAGATTAAGAGCAAGAGTTATAATGACTTTTAATCTTTACAAAGGTGGCGCAGATAAAGCCGATATCCAAAAACATTTAAGCACAATTCACCAAGAAGTTGAAATACAAAGAGATTTGCAAAGACAAGTTGTAGAATCTCTTGATTTCTCATGGAATGCTTATGATATGATTAAGTTACAGCTAAAAGACTTGAAAGAATATAGAGGATTTGCCGAAAAAACTTTGGATCTATATAAAGAAGAATATGACATGGGTAGAAGAACATTACTTGATTTGTTGTCTGCTCAAGGTGATGTAATAAATTCTAGAATTGAAATCATTCAAGCTGAATATGAGTACTTATTTGCACACTATAGAATACTAGATGCAATGGGTCTTTTAGTAAAACATTTAACAGATGATACAAATACTATTGCTCAAAATGTAAATATAAATACAAATGAAAAGGCACATTTTATAAAAGATACACTTCCAATTATTTATGATGTGGATAATGACAAAATAGTAGATTCTGTTGATCTTTGTAACAACTCTTTATCTGATAAAGATATTATGCCTTATGGTTGTGAGCAAGATAAACATGATAGTGTACAAGCTATAAAAACTTTAAATTCTAAACAAAATAATAAAAAAGAAGGTAATTAAAAATGAAACAAATACTAATTCCTGCATTACTTGCAGCTTCTTTATTTGCAAGTACTTATGATTACAGTTACGATATGTCAGTGCCTAATAAAGATAAGAAAAGTAGTTTATTTATGTATGGTCAATTTGAAGAGATTATAAGATTTGATATGTTGCATTTTGAATCAGATAGATTATCTTCAGGCTCAAATGAGTTGTATCACAATATAGTTAAGACTATAGAAAAATATAAACAAGAATCAAAAGAGTTTAGAGTATCAATTATAGGTCATACGAGTAAAACAACAGATGATATGAGTGAGAATAGCATAGATTCTACTACATATGCAAATAGTATACAAAATCAATTTAGATATAAGTTGGATAGTTCAAAAAGTAATGAGTTGAGTCTAAGTTATGCAAATGAGATAGCTTCTATGTTTGCTAAAGATGGGATTGATGAAGGGTTGTTGGTTGTTGAAAATAGAAGTGGCGAAGACCAAAACTTTAGTCAAGAGTGTTCTTCATCAAGAAACTTAAATAATCGTGTAATGGTTGCGTTGTATGTATTAAAAAAACCAGATTTAGATAGTGATAAAGATGGAGTTTTGGATAGTAAGGATAAGTGTCCTTCTACGCCACTAGGTGTAGCAGTTGATAAAAATGGTTGTTGTTTGGATAGTGATAGAGATGGTGTGCTTGATTATAAAGATAAATGTCCAAATACTCCAAAAGGGATAGAAGTTGACGCGGATGGTTGTCATATTTTTAGAACTTTAAGTGTCAATTTTAAGACAGGTTCATATGCGATAGATGATAGTTATACTGATGAAATAGCTCAATTTAATGAGTTCTTGGGGAAATACCCTAATTACAAAGCAAGTATTATAGGTCATACTGATAGTGTTGGGTCAGAATCTGCAAATCTTAAACTATCACAACAAAGAGCTGAATCTATAAAACAGCGTTTAGTAGAAAATGGGATTGAAGCTAGTAGATTATTTACAGATGGAAAAGGCGAGTCTGAGCCTATTGCATCAAATGATACTGACGATGGCAAAAAAGCTAATAGAAGAATCGAAGTAATAATTTTTGAATAATAGGGCTAAATATGAGTGAAAGAACTCAAATAATAAAACAAGATGCATTGTTGGATGCTCTTGTTTTATATACAAAACTATACCATAAACCTTTTTCGTTAGATGCTTTAATCTCTGGTTTACCTGTAAGTGACTTAAATAGTAATATAGAACTATTTAGTATCAAACAACCAAAATCACTTTTTTCAAGAGCCTCTAGCAGAGCAGGACTAAAATCTACACTTGTTGAAAAAGAAATATCTGATTTTTTGGCATTACAATTACCAGTAATATTGATATTAAGTAAAAGCAATGCATGTATATTGGAAAGTTTTAATGAAGACAAAACAGAAGCTACTATAATATTTCCCGAAGGAGATGGCTCAACTAGTGTTATTAGTGTAGAAGAATTAGAAAGCGAATATCTAGGTTTTGCTTTTATGCTAAAAAAAGAGTATGAGTATGGAAATAAAAATGCCAGAAATCTACAACTTGACCAAAAACATTGGTTTTTTTCAACCCTAAAGCTATCCAAAAGTATATACAGAGATGTTTTGGTAGCTTCATTATTAATCAATTTATTTGTACTAGCAACGCCACTTTTTACTATGAGCGTATATGATAGAGTAATACCAAATAATGCTCAAGAAACTCTTTTGGTATTTACAATAGGGGTTATTTTAGTATATTTGATAGATTCATTTTTGAAATATGTAAGAGCATATATGCTTGAACTTGCAGGTAAAAAAAGTGATATTATCATGTCTTCCATAGTATTTGAAAAAGTCTTGGATTTGAAACTTAGTGAACATCCAAAATCAGTAGGTTCTTTTGCTAGTAATCTAAAAGATTTTGAAGCAGTTAGAAACTTTTTGACAAATGCAACTATGACTGCAGTAATAGATTTTCCTTTTGTCCTTATTTTCTTGATAGTTACATATTATATTGGTGGGGTTATTGTTTTTGTCCCTCTTATTACCATATTATTGATTTTGGTTTTTGCTTATTTTATCAGTAAGCCTTTAAAAGAAGTTATAGAAAGTACACATGAAGTAAGTGCAAAAAAGAATGGTATACTAATTGAAGCTTTGAATAATATCGAAACAGTTAAATCAATGAGAATGAATGGCAAAATTCAGTGGAATTGGGAAGAAGCAACAGGTGAGATAGCACACAAAAACCTAAAAACTAGGATGTTATCCTCTCTTATCCCAAATATCACTAATCTTTTGATTCAGTTAAATACTGTATTTGTAGTAGTTGTAGGAGTTTTCTTAATACAAAAATTCGAGCTTACTATGGGAGGGCTTATTGCTGTAGTTATTCTTAGCTCAAGAATTGTAGCTCCTATGGGGCAAGCAGCTGCCTTGATAACAAATTATTCAGATGCAAAAAATTCTTATGATGTATTGAACGCAATTATTTCAAAACCATCTGAAAGACCTAGCGGTAAACAATTTTTATCTCGTCCAAATATCGTAGGGAAGATTGAGTTTCGTGATGTTAGTTTTTCATATCCCAATTCAGATATCCCTGCATTGCAAAATGTTAGCTTTATCATTAATTCTGGTGAAAAGGTAGGTTTTATTGGCAAGATTGGTTCAGGTAAATCAACCATCGCAAAACTAATATTAAGACTATATGAGCCAACAAGTGGAAGTATCCTTATTGATGATATAGATATATCACAAATTGACCCTGCTGATTTAAGAAGATTTATCGGATATGTACCTCAAGAAGTGCATTTATTTATGGGTACAATAAAAGAAAATATAATATCTTCAGATAGACACCCTCATGATGAAGATGTCATTCGTGCCGCTTATATAAGTGGAGCTGATGATTTTATTCATTCTCATCCAAAAGGCTATGATATGCCAATAGGAGAAAGAGGTGCAGGGCTTTCTGGTGGACAAAAGCAAAGCGTAGGAATATCAAGAGCCATTTTACAAGACAACTCTTTATTGATAATGGATGAACCTACAAATGCTATGGATCAAGGAAGTGAAAATATAGTTTTAGAAAGAATTCAATCCCAAACTACGGATAAAACAGTTTTATTGATTACTCAAAAACTATCTATGCTCAAGCTTTGTGATAGAGTGATTGTAATCCATAAATCTAAAGTTTTTCTTGATGGTCCAAAAGATGAGGTAATGGGGCAGTTAAATGGATAAAATAATGGAAAGAATCAAGAAAAAAAGTTTAACTCCCAAAGATTATGAGTATATGCACTCTTTAAGTGGTGCTGTTTTGGAAATGACACCTAAGTGGTTACTTATAGTTTTATATTTTTGGGTGGGTACCATTAGTGTGTTTTTGTTGTGGGCTAGTTTTGCATATGTGGATGAAATAGCAAGAGGTGATGGAGCTATAATCCCTAGTGGGCATAATCAAATGATACAAAACCTTGAAGGTGGTATCATAGAAGAAATTCTTGTAAAAGAAGGTGATGAGGTAGAAAAAGGGGAAGTTTTATTAAAAATAGATAACCAAAAATCACAATCTTCTTTTAGTACAAGTAATATTAAAGCAAACTCCTTAAAAGCAAAAATATCAAGACTTACTGCAGAAGCAAATGGGGTAGACTTTGTAATCACAGATGATTCTGAGTTTATGCAAAATGAGATGCAACTATATCTCAAAAGACTAAGCCAACTAAATGCTCAAACACAAGTATTAAAAGAACAATTAATTCAAAGAGAGCAAGAACTAAGGTCCTCAAAAGTATCATTGTCTCATTTGAAGTCATCTTTTGAAATGATTTCAACAGAGCTAGAAATGGCTCAGCCTATGGTTGAAAAAGGGGTTAAATCTAGAATTGATTATTTGAAACTTCAAAGAGAGACCAACGAAACTGAAGAAAGATACAATTCTTTGAGATTAGCTATACCAAAACTAGAGTCTTCTATCAATGAAATGAAAGAAAGTATCAAGCAAATAAACTTTGACTTTCAATCAAAATCTCAAGAAGAGTTAAATACAACAAAAGCCGAATTAGAAAGTATTTTATCAAATTCAGTAGCACTTGAAGACCAAGTATCAAGAACTTTAGTGCGATCTCCTATGAAAGGGATAGTCCAAAAGATGTTTGTCAATACAGTTGGTGGGGTGATTAAACCAGCTGATAATATTATTGAAATTGTACCAAGTGACGAAACACTACTCATAGAGGTGAAAATCAAACCTTCAGATATAGCATTTATCTATCATGGACAAAAAGCAATAGTGAAATTTTCTGCATATGATTTTGCAATTTTCGGTGGATTAGAGGGTGAGGTAGTACATATTAGTGCCGATACAATCAAAGACCAAAAAGATAATGTTTTTTATACAGTTAGAATAAAAACTCAACAAAACTTTTTAGAAAAGAAAGGGAATGTCTATAAAATAATTCCTGGAATGACTGTTAATGTTGATATCATAACTGGCAAAAAAACAGTTTTAGATTATATATTAAAACCTATCCTAAAAACAAAACAATATACATTTAGTGAGAAGTGATATGAAAATATATATTTATGGTGATGATATCAATTTGATTTCTTATTTAGAAACAAACATTACAGCTGTTGAACTAGCGGTTTTGTATTCAGTAGAGGAAGTTTTGGATTTGGATAATAGCTTTCTTATGTTAGATATCGCATCTTTGAAAAAAGATGCTGAAGATATCATAAAAACTATTCTTGGTCAAAACAATAAAATCTTTTTACTAGATAGAATACCAAATATTCAAAAAGCAAAAAAATATTTAAGTTTAAATGTACAAGGATATGCAAATGCTTTAATGCATGGGAGTTTGTTTGAGTATGCAATAAAAATTATAAATGATGGAATGGTATGGTTGCATCCGGATTTAATATCAAATCTGATTTTTGAAATACCATCAACAAACACAGACAACAACAGCAACCTAGATATTCTCACAGCTAGAGAAAAAGAAGTTGCTAATTTGATACTTGATGGTTCAACCTACAAACAAATAGCACAATCTTTGGATATAACCATCAGAACCGTAAAAGCACATGCTCAAAGTATTTTTAACAAATTTCAAGTAAAAGATAGGCTAGCTTTAGCATTGTATTTAAAATGAAAGTGTTGTACTTAAGTACAATATACATTATTTTGATTTTTACATAGAATTAGGAATAAATTTTAAAAGGATTATAACATGCAAACTATAGGTAAAGTGTCAAATTTAACTGGAAAGTTTTTCGCGAAAGACTTAGACGGTAATATAGTTGAGTTAAAACAAGGCGATGAAATTGTTGAGGGGATGATTGTCTATGGTGATAGTACCAACAATAATTCAGATAGTATCAATATTACGCTAAATAGTAATGAAGTCATTTCTATGCTCTCATCACAAGAACAAATATTTGATAATAGTATGGTAGCTAATATTGATGATGTGTCAGATGATATTTTAAATGCTGAGAGTTTTGATGCTTTTTTAGATTTGTTATTTGAGAATGAAGGTGACGAAGATATTTTAGAAGAAGAAACTACAGAAGGTAATGAAGAAGTAGAACCTCAAAGTGAAGATGGGGCGAGTTTTGCAGCTCGTGATGGTAGTATAACAGATGTTTTAAGTGATTTAAGAGATGCAAGATTCAAACAAACAAGTACTACCTTGGATGTTAAATCAAAGTTCAAAACTGAAACTGATGGGTTAGCACATTCTAGCTATGAAAGCAAGAATGCGTTTTATACTTCACCTGAAACAAAAACTACGACAAATGAAAAAGGATTGATTCCTGAGCCAGTAGACCCAATAGTTCCAAGAACACCATCTATTCAAATTACAGCAGTTTTAAAACTTTTTGCTATAGATAACAATGGAAACGAATCTTTAGCAAATACTGTAAATGAGGGTGATATAGCTTGGTATATTGTCAGAGCATTTGATGGTGACAAAGAGATTAGTTTAACAGGTGATGTGACTATAATTTTTACAAGTGGAACAGCAACTGGTGGAGTTGATTTTGACCATACTACACAAATAGTCACAGTTGGACAAAAGTTTGGTACAGAGACTTTTGATGACTATATTTCAGATAATAATGAGAAATTTACACTTGAAATTCAAACAAATTCTTATAGTGGTTCAAAAGGAGTTGTTAGTACAATAGAATATGATACCACTCCAGTAGGGACAACTATCTTAGATAACAGTAATCCTGTTGATGAGAATACTCCACATAATCCAAATACCACAGACAATCATAACCAAGAAAGTGATAAAGAAATAGTTTTTATCAAACTCTTTGCGGCAGATGAAAATGGCATTGTTATAAAAGATGGAAGCGGAAACTACATGCAAGCCAATGAAGTGTATGAGGGAGAAGATGCAAAATATATAGCTTATGCCTTTGAAAATGATGAGACAACTTTTAATGATGAGACAAGACTAGATATCCAAAATGGTACAGTTGATATTAGTTTTAGCAATGGAACTGCGACTAGTGTGACTGATTTTGACAGTACATCTCAAACTATCACTATAGGAGTAGCTTTTGATACAGCTACAATGATAGATACTTTGGTAGAGGGTGAAGAAAACTACACTGTGACTATAGACAATGATTCTTACAGTGGAAATTATGAAAGTGTGGAAACGGATACAAGTGCAGTTACGACAACGCTTAAAGATGTAAAACTTTATGTTAAAATTGAAGCAGTGGATAATGAAGCTAATGAGTCAGAAAATCTAACATATAAGCTTTCAATAGTCAACAAAAATGGAGATTTAGTAGAAGTTCCTGTTGGGAAAAGTATAGATGTAAATTTAATTTATAATCAAAATGGGATAGACGATGCAACAAGTGGCGTTGATTATATTCCAAATATTCTAGTAACAATTAGTGCTGGTGAAAGTTCAAAGCAATTTACTATTCCTACACTTGATGATTATTATGCAGAAGGTAATGAAAATCTTACAATTACTATTGATAGTATTGATAATTCTTCAGGGGCATTTGATGAAATATATCCGCATACTCAAGCAAATGGAGCACTTAGTGATGAGATAGAAGCAAATGGAATTATTAAAGACAATCCATCAGATATAGATCAACCAACAGATGAAAATAATATTGATGACCCAACAAATGGTTCATATGATCAAGATGATACTATCTATGCTATTATCGAAGGCCCAGCAAATGTTAATGAGGGCGATATCACTACAGATTATACAGTGAAGCTTGTAGATAAAAATGGCACACCAGTGGTAGTGACTGAAGATATGACTGTTACAGTGACTTATACCCATAATAATACAACTCCTACACAAAATGGTGATACAGAGTATAATGATGGAGATACAATATCTGTAGTAATTTCTGCAAATAATTCATCAAATACTTTTACGGTTACCACAATTGATGATCCATATAAAGATGATGGAGAAAAATATAAATTAACTATAACAGATATAGAAAATACAGGTGAATTTGAAAATGTAGTAATAGGAGATAAAGATGGTAACTATAAAAATGTTACTACAACTATTCATGATAATACAACTCCCTTAACAGAAACAGATGTTGATACTGTAAAAATTGTTTTAGTTGCAGTAAGTTCACTTACAACTGTAATCGCAGATATTACAAATCCTGATGGTACTTTAAATATTGATGATACCAATAGCACACCAGAAGGTGGGAAATTATATTATATGGCTGTTGCAGTTGATGAAGATGGGAAACCATTATCCACACAAGGTGGAAATATTGATGTAAGTTATACTAATAATACAACAGTAAATAGTGATTATACTACTAATACCACAACAGTTGCCATAGGAACAGTATTTAGTGTAGATGCAAATGACGACTATTTTGCTGAAGGCGATGAAGATTTTGATGTAATAATATCAAATCCACAAAGTACACCATATGAAGCCGTAGAAGTGGATACAAATAATAATACAGTAACTTCAACTATTCAAGATAACCCTGCTCAAGATACTCAAAATCCTGATACTCCAATTGAAGATGGAGGATATGAAGCTGATGATACAGTTTATGTGAAAATAACACATAATGACTCTGTAATAGAGGGTAATGACTTAACTCATACGGTAACTTTGGTTGATAAAGATGGTGTTAATATAACCGTACCAGTAGGTGAAACAATAACTGTAACAATAACATATGCTCCTGATGCCACTATTGATGCTGATTTTAGCACACCAAAAACCATAACAGTAACGATTACTGGTGGAAATAGCAGTGCTACTATAACCAATACAACTATTGATGACTTTGTTGCGGAGGGTAATGAACAATATACGGCAACGATTACAGATGTATCACAATCAAATGGTACATTTGAAAATGTAGCAATTCATGCAACTGAAAATAGTGTAACAGGTGAAATCATAGATGGAGTAAGTTTAGGAATTCCAGACCCAGCAACTGTAGATGAAGATAATTTTAGTGTAGAAAATAGCATTACAACTATTACGGATACACAAAGCCTTAATATTGTTGCCCCAAATGGTGACAATACTTATACTCTTTTATTTGATGGCACTCCTACATTTACTTCAGATGATGGTACTTTTAATACTGCAGATGGAGATATATTAACTTCTGATGGAGTAGTGATTGAGTATGTTGTATCAGGAAATACTACGACTGCTTATGCTGGTTCGGGAAGAACAAATGCTGATAGAGTTTTTGAAATTACTCTGAATAAAAATGGTGTTGGTGGAGCAGATGACAGCTACACTTATACACAATATAAAAATATTGATCATCCAGTAGTAGATGTTGATGATGATATTGTGATTACTTTTGGATATAAAATAACTGACCAAGGACAAACAAGCAGTGTACAAAACTTTACTGTTACAGTAAGTGACTCACTCCCAACAGCTGGAAATCAAAATATTACACTTAATGAAGACAGTGGAGCTAAAACGATTTATATTAGTGATGAGTCATTTGATGGTGGAAGTATTAATTTAAACAATGGAGTTGATGCTGCAAGTGATGTAGCAAATGGAGGTTCAATCGATATTTATGATAGTTCTAGCACTCATATTGTAGGAACTCTTACAAATAATGGTGATGGAACCCTTTCTTTTACTCCAAATCAACATTTTAGTGGTAGCACAGCAGGGTTTAGCTACATAGTAAGTGATGGAGATGGTGACAGTGCTACAGGAACTGTAGGTATAACTGTAAATCCAGTTGCAGACAAGCCAGATATGAATGGTGCAACTCCTGGAACAGAAAGTCCTACTATTAAAACGACACCACAAGTTAAAGAAGATAATGATAACAATGCAGGTATTGAAGGTGGTGCTTCTTATACTGTAGAAATTGGCTTAATTTTACCTCAAATTACTGATAGCAATGACTATACAGGTGATGCAACAAATGATGACCAACCAGAAAGATTAGGGTTAATTACTCTAAGTAGTTCTACGGGAGATACAATTATCGCTAATGGTATTGAATATGATCTTGGTGTAGATTCAATAAAAATTTATATTACAGATGATCCAACAAACTATCACTACAACGGTATTGATACAACAGGTGCAATACAACTCACACAAGCTCAATTTGAAGCAATAGTTGTTAAATTTGAAAATGACAATGCCGTGAATCCAAAGTTTACAGTAAGTGTAGATGAGTATGAAGTAAATGATGATGATACATTAAAAGGAGGAGTTACAAAAGCTAGTAACTCTCAAGATTATGAAGTAGATATTTTAGCGGTAACTGACCCAGTTACTTTAGCATGGAATGATGATCCAAATAGTTTAGGGAGTTTTGATGCTAATACTTTCACATTTACAACAGTAAATGAAGGTTTTGGAACTATAGATTTAAAATCTCTTTTAACAAAAACAAGTGGATTAGAAAACGATACTGATGGTGATTTAGATGGTTCAGAACACAGAAGTTATACTATAACTGGTATTCCAGAGGGTACTATTATTACTCTTGATGGAAGAACTGTAGCCGCTGATTCTACTGGAACTGCGACAATTAATTTCCCTGACAATACCAAAGAAGACCCAGACTTTACCATGACACTTAATGAATACTTTAGTGGAACGATAAATGGAACGATTACACTCAATGTAACAGATACAGATAATGATTCAACAGGAACTATCAATACAAAAACTGCTTCAGTAAACTTTACTATGACAGTAAATCCAGTTGCAAATGAAGTTACACTTAAAGTAGCTCAAGCACAAGGACTTGAAGATGCCGGTAGAACTAATAGTAACGATGAAAATGTAAGTGCAGATACAATTGATGCTCCAGAAAATGGAATTGAACTCTACATCAATGTAATCTCTGATGATAATAAAGATATTTCTGGTACGGGTTCTATAGATTATAAAGAAGAATATAATGTAACAATTGATGGGATACCTGATGGAGGGTCACTTTATGTTTGGGATAATAGTGCATCAATTTGGAAATTAATAAACGAAACAAATGCTGGAACAAATGGCGACCTTGTAATCACAAATAATGGTGACAGTACATGGAAAGTAACTATCAATGATTACCAAAATGATAAATTACCAAAATTTGTCCCTCCATATAATAGTGATGACAATTATACTTTTGATATCAGTGCAGTTTCATTTGATAATCCTGATACTTCTATAGCTCAAACACTTCAAATAGATGTAACAGTTGATGCAGTAGCAGATATTCCTATTAATGATGATTTAGCAACAGCTACTGCTACAGATGATGATACTGATTCAAATAGCTTTAACTTAGTATCAACTGAAGATAATGGAGCAATAAATCTAAAAGATATATTTGCAACTCCATCTACGCTTGATTCAAATGATAATGATAGTTCTGAAACACTCACTTTTAAAGTAACAGGACTTGCAGATGGTTTTGGTATTAACGGAGCTATATTTATAGGTGGAACTGGTGCAAGTAGAATGTGGCTTGTGGATATTGCTGAACTAAATGCCGATAATGTAACTCTTACCGCACCAACACATTTTGCAGGACAAGTGGATTTTCAAGTGCAATTTGTTACTACAGAAGATGCAGGTGATAGTAAAACTCATGACCCTAAAGATATATCTCTAATGATAACACCAGTTGCAGAAGGAGCTATAAACACAAGTGATATACAAAATGAAGATGAATCAAAAGTATTGAATTTTGGATTTAGTTCATCTGATAATGGTGGATTGAGTGCTGGAGAAGAGAACTTAGTGAGCTTTAGTATTGATGTAACTGGATTGGAAGCTGCTGGTGTTAGACTTGTTTCAAATGGAGTAGATTTAACAACTGGAAAAACTGGATACCAAAGTGTAACGGTTACTAGTGGTGTATTAGCTGAGGTAACCGCAACTCTTACAGAAGATATTGATACAGATTATAGTTTCAATATCTCTTACATTATCAATGATGTGGCGGTTGATAGTGATGGAAACACTTATACAGATATAAAAACAGTAACAGATGAACTTTATTCTATAACAGTAAATGCAGTTACAGATGACATAACTTTAGCTATGAGTACAATTACGGGATTAAATAATAGTGTTGATGGTTCAGGTAAAGTTACTGTAACAGGTAATGGAACTTTTACAAAAACTTTAACAGTTACGGGAGTTGATAGTGATGGAAGAGGAAGTCCTGATACTGATGGATCTGAAGAATTTACTAGAATAACTGTTTCTGGAGTACCTGAAGGAATTACAGTTGGCGGTGTACATGGTACTTATGCTGGGGATACAGGAGGAGGAAACTATTCTGGATTTTGGTATGTAGATATTCCAAATCAAGCATTAAATGATGTAAATGGTTCAACTTATGACTTGGTATTTGATGTAGATGGGAGTTTTGATTCGAATGATTTGGGCGATTATAATATAACGATTACTGCATACAATCAAGAACAAAATAACGATGTAGAGCAATCCGATTCTCAAAACTTTACTTTAACCATAGATACTGAGATAACAGGACCAGGACCAGGAACTCCTGCAACGATTACAGCATTTTATCAAGATATTGACAATGACTCAATGCATGACCACAGCTATACTGTAAGTACAGTTGCAAATACAACTCTAACAGATGCAGATGCGTACCAAGGAAGTGTAGTAAGAGAAGATACACAGTTTCAGCTTAGTGATGTGGTGTATGTAGAAACAGATATAAGTGGAGCAACAAGTCAGGCATTTTCTATTACACTTAAAAATGTACCAAATGGAGTTATTGTTGAAGGTATGACTTTAAATCCAAATGGTTTTTATACACTTAGTGGCTCAGGTAATCAAGCAGCAATTGTCGCTAAACTGCAATCAATCTTGATTACTCCAGTAGCAAATCAAAATACGGATGCCAACGATATTAGCAATACTGATTTAAACTTTGATATAGAACTTACCACTTATGCAAATGGAGGAGCATCCAATTTTGCATTGATTAATTTCAGTGCTTCAGTTTTACCAGTAACTGATGAAATGAATTTAACAGTTGTTAATGATGGTTCAACCAATGAAGATATTGCTCAAACATTTAGCATTACATTAGATAATATTGCAGATGGAGCAAAAACTCAAATCATTGATGGTAAAGTCTATTTGCAACTTACAGAGACTTATTCTGACACACAAGGCTCTAATGGTGTTAGTGGATCTTTTGTTGTTGCTGGCAAAACAATGAGTGTTCAAAATATTGATATTGGATATGGGGTACAAAATTATTATGTGGTAGAGAGTGTAGTTTACAATGAAACTTTAAACTTCACATTTACCCCTGCATCAAATAGAGATGGTACTATTACAATTGATACTTATATTAAAAATCAAGAATCAGAAAGCTGGAGTTCTTACAATACAGATACTATAACTTCACATAAAACAATCTCTTTTAATGTGATTTCAGTTGTAGATGGCTTTGCTTTAGATGCAGGTGCGACTATTAATGGAAATGAAGATACATTAGTACTTGTTGATATTAACTTAATAAATACAGATTCTTCTGAAAAGCTTTCAGCAGTTTCTATTGGTGGTTTACCAAATGGGTTCTTACTTTATTATGGTTCTAGCTCAGATGGAAGTGATAAAAGTCTTGCAAACAACTTAGGTAATGATGGTACGGTGACCATGCAGATGACTTATGGTGTGAATGAAAGTGTCAATACAAACCAGTGGAATATTCCGCTAAATAATGGTGCAATGCCTAGCTATATGTGGATAAAAGCACCTGAAAACTGGAGTGGTACGATACCAGCACTTAGTGTTATTGCAGTAGATGAAAATGGAAATATTTCTCCTGAAACCATCACCGCAGGCACTATTACTCCAGATGTGGATACACTTACTTTAAATGCAACACAAACATTTGGAAAAGAGGGAGAAGATATCTTACTTAATCTCAATGCAAATGTTGTTGACCTTGACGGAAGTGAAACTGTTACACTAACTTTAAGTGGATTTAATAGTGATAAAGCAAACTTCAAAGCAAATGGTGAAGCTATAAGTAGTAACTATGATTCGGGTAGTGATACATATATTATTGAGGGAATTAATGTCAATGATATCAATGCTCTTACCGTAACTCATGGAGCTATGAATACTACAACAATCACTGCAACAGCAAAAATGGTTGAGAGTGATGGAACAGAGTCAGCCTTAGTAAGTACTAATAATACTTTTGATATCAGAATTACTCAAAGTGTAGCATCTTCAGGTGATGATACTTTATTGCTAAAAGATGGAATTGATATAGATGGTTTAGCTGGTATAGATACTTTAGTATTAAATGGAGTTAGTTTTGACCCAACAAAAATCTCAAATATCGAGATTTTAGATTTAAAAGCTGGTGATAATAATATCTCTTTAGCTTTGGCAGATATTATTGATATGACAGATAGTGGTAAAAATCTAGTTATTAAAGGTGATATCTTAGATTCTGTTTCTTTTACAGACAACAATTGGACAAAAGGTGCATCTGATGGTACATACACAACATATACAAATAGTAATGACGCTGCAGTTACCCTCAAAGTTGAAGATACTATACAACAACCAATTAATTAATAAGTGGAGCCGTTAAGGCTCTTGCTTATTGTAATTTGATTTTATAACCTTCGTTAAAAAGGTTTACAATTGTATCTTCGGGTAGTTTTTTTCTCAACCTTTTGACAAGATTTTTCAAACTGTTTATAGTACCTATCTCATCATATCCCCAGACAGCTTCAAGAATCTCATCATGGCTAAATACTCTACTTTTATGAGACAATAACAATTCCAAGAAACTCTTTTCTTTATAAGTAAGCTCAACTATTTGATTATGATATTTTAGCTCTTTAATTTCAATATCCCATATATATTCATCATTTAAAGCTATATTCTTATTTGGGGTAACAGTAAAAGATTTAATCTCATTAATTGCCAACCGTAAAGTATCTTTTAACTCTTGGCGATTTATTGGCTTTACAAGATATTTTGTAAGTTGCAAGGAAGTAGCATCAAGCAACAATTTCGTATCCGTAAAGGCTGTTAGCATTATTACTTTTGTATTATAGTCTTTTTCTCTTATTCTCCTCACCAATTCTATCCCATTCATTTTTGGTAAATGAATATCTACAATCATAATATCCGGTGTTTTACTTTTATATATCAAAAATGCGTCTTCTGCATTTTGTGCTTCATATACCACTTGAAAATAGTCTTTTAAATAAGATACATAGTTTTGTCTTATCATATCTTCATCCTCAACAAAAAGTATCGTATATGGATATGTGATATCATCCATGAGTTATCTCCTCTCTTGGTAAAATAATCTCAAAACAAGCCCCATCATTCTTGTTTATAACAGATAGTTTCCCTTTTATCCCATCTTCAATAATCTTTTTAGCTAGATAAAGTCCTATTCCTGTACCTTGTTGTTTATGTTTTGTAGTAAAATAAGGTTCAAATATTTTATCTATGTGTTCATTTGGTATTCCACCTGCATTGTCTGAAATAAATATTATGTACCCACTATCACCTTTGGTAGCTTCTATATAGATTTTAGGTTTTTGTGTATTATTTGTGATAAAAGCATCTTTTGCATTATTGAGGATAACAAGCAAAACTTCTTGAAGTTCTTTTGGATAACCATTACACATAAAAGTTTCATTGACCTTTATATCGACTTCTATAAGGTGGTGTTCAAATACTCCTTTGAGAATTATAAGTGTTTCTTCAATAATATTGTTTAGCCAGAATTCTTCTTTTTGTTTTGAAGGGTTGAAAAAATCCTTAAAACTATTGATAGTTTTTGACATATGTTGTGTAATAGTTTCAATTTTGGATAATTCTTCTTCGATATCTTTATCATCGATTTTAAGTCTATGTAAATGTTGCTCAATAAGTAATACAAAAGAGTTTATTTGAGATAGAGGTTGACGCCACTGATGAGCAATATTCTCTATCATTTCACCCATTTGTGCAAGTTTGTTTTTTTGCATTAAGATTAATTGACCTTGAGCATTTTTCTCAACCTCTTCTTGAACTCTTTTTTCCAAAGAATTATTTAGTTCTTCAAGAGTTTTTGTAGCAAGCTTTAGTTGATTTGTCTTTTCTTGGATTTCAAGAGCATTTTGACTCTCTTTTGTTATATCATATCCTACATGGATAACTTCATTATTTGGTAAGAGGATATTAGCCCACATAGTTATAATCCTATTCCCAGCTTTAGTTTTAGGGTGCCACTCCCTATATATCGGAGTTTTATCAGTATCTAATGTATGAAAGAACCTTTCTTGTTCTCTTTTTTCAGGATAAAACAATGCTAATAAATTTTCAGTATTTTGTAGTTCTTCTAGTGTATATCCAAATACCTTTTCACACTCTTTGTTCCATAAATTAATTCTACCATTGCTATCAAATGAATTCAATAATACAGGTGCAATATCAAAAAGTGTTCTAAACTTCTCTTCACTTTTTCTTAATGCTTCTTTTGTAAGCTCTTTTTTTCTAATCTCTTCTTTTAAAAGTAAATTCCAATAAAAGAAAGCACCTATTAAAACAATACAAAAAAAAGCTACTTGGGCAATCAGTTTATAATCTGTCTTAACTTGATAATTTATATTGTACCATTTATCTATGATGGCATTTTTAGTATTTTCATCAATGGAATTTAATGCTTTTTCTATAATATCATGTAATATCTTCTCGTCATTTCTTGTAGCAATACTTAAATAAAAAACATCTTTAAATTGTCCAGAAATTGCCAGAGTATTTAATTTTTCTTTTTGTATTTCATGGTTGATTACTATGGCATTATCCAAAAAACCAAAAATCTTTTCTTGTTGCACTCTATCAAATCCATCTTGAATAGAATCAACCTCAACTAGGTTTATATTATGGTATTTTGTTTGTAGGAGTTCTTGCATAGAATAATTCTTTACAATACCTAATTTTTCATTTTGTATATTTTCCAAGTCATTGATAAATGGAATACCACTTTTTGTAGCAATTACCAAAGGTGTAGTAATATATGGGCTACTAAAATCAAGATATTCTTGTCTATTTGGAGTATTCTCTGCTAAAGCTAATATGTCACATTCTCTTAGTTTTGCCTTTTCAAGTGTTTGTATCCAACTCGTAGTTTCAATAAGTTTTATTGGAGTTTCTATTTTTTGTGATATTATTTCCAAAATCTCTGCAGCTATTCCTATATGTTTGCCGTTTTCAATTTTTTCCAAAGGCATCCAATTAGGATCTACACACATTTTTAATTCTTTTTTCTCTTCTAAGTATTCTTTTTGTTGTTTTGTAAGTTCAAAATAAATTGATGGAGAATTATAAATAAACTCATTTATTTTTCTTATCCCTATGTTTTCTGAAGTTAATTTATCTTGTGCATAGCTATCTGCTATAGTATTTATTTTATCTAATTCTATACTTCCTATCGGGTAGATATTTGGTAACATCAAGTATTCAATTTGATTCGCCTCAAACAACAGAGCATCTCTTGATTTATTTTTAGTATTGTATTTTTGAAGAATCATATCAACAGTTTCTTCTTTATTCTCTAGCGCATACATCCAGCCCTTTATAGAGGCATTCCTGAAATCTTCAACCCTTTTTGGATTTTCCATAAGTTCATCTATTGTTGTAAAAAGATTCAAATCATAAAATTTTGTTCCAAAAACAGCTGGGTCTAAGATATTATATTGGATACCAAGTTTATTTAGGGTGTAAGCTTCATTTGTAGTAAAAATAGCAACAGCATCAATATCTTTATTAATAAAACTTGCAAGATTAAAGGTTTGTGTAATATTCGTAAAATCACTAGGTGCAATATTAAACTTATTCAACATAGTTAAAATTGCTTTGTTGTGGGTACTATCAAGAAGTCCCATAACCTTTTTCCCTTTTAAGTCATTAGGTGTTTTAATATATGGTTGAGTTGCTAATACAAAAGGAGATTGCTTAAAAAAATTTGCAACAAGAACTAATGGCTTACCATTAAGATAATCAATTACAAGAGAAGAAAAAGAAAGCCCATATTGTGCATTTCCATCAAGAACTTCTTTTGTAATATTCATATTACTTTCAAATTCTATAAATTCAACATCAATCCCAACATCTTCATAAAAGCCTTGTTCTTTAGCTACATAAAACCCTGCAAACTCAAATTGATGTTTCCATTGTAATTGAACTTTTATTTTTTGCACTTCATTAGCACATAGAGGCATCAAAATTAGTATTATAAATAAAAGAATTCGCATAATTTTAATATTTAATTCTTATTTGACTTATATTCACTAGTTATTATATTCCTAATTTTAGTTTGTAATGTAAAAACTAAAGAAAGCCAAATAGTAATAATTATCAAATAAATATAAGGTAAGACGATTGTTATTTCTGTATTGTTTAGATAATTCGCAGGGAGTTGCATAACGGTAGATTTAACTGCACGAACAATAAACATTACTGTTGATAAAAAGAATAATATGGCAGTGAATCTATTTAAAATTTTAAACTCACTAGAGGCATGTTCCCAAAATAGCCAACCAATAATCGCACCATATAAAGCACAGAATAAAGAAAAGATTACTATTCTCATCTGAATATCATAGATAAAATAAGTAAAAAATATAAATCCCATCAGCACAACACCAATAGGGATAAAATATCTGTTATACCATCTTACTTCCATCGATAACAGTCCTCTAACAGCTATATACAAAAGTATATGTCCAGATATTAGGAGATTGTTACCTATAATTATTGAAAAAAAATCAGGTATAATATTTCGTAGACCAGTAAATATCTGACCTATAAAGAACAAGAAAGAAAATGCAAAGAAATATTTTAGACTCTTATCAGTAGGAAAGTGCCTCATTAGTACATAAGAGGTTATGGTTAGCATAGATAAAGTAACGAATGAGACGATTATAAGAGTTTTGATGTCCAAGTTAAATTTCCTATTATTTAATGAATAAAGTTAAGTGTTATAATGATGATATTATGCCTATATTTTCTTAAAACATTCTTTTAATATTCTTTTAATACAGATTATTATTTATAAAAAAGATTTATAAGCCAATACAATAAGTAAAATGTCACTATATATAACAAATAATCTAGTATAGAATTGAACTTTTTAAATTAAATCTTGAATACGATATAATCACACAATAGAAAATGAAATTAGCGAGATATAAATGAAAATATTATTAGCACCAAGTGAGACTAAAGTATCAGATTTTGGAGAAGGTAAACCTTTTTGCAAAGACAACTTTAGTTTTGATGAATTGTTTGACAAAAGAGAGTATATTTTAGGTATTTATGAAGAACACCTAAAAAACACATCTTTACAAAACTTAAGCGATTGGTTTGGATTAAAATCTATTAAAGAAGTAGAAAAATATAGCAAATCACCAAGATATGAAAAAACAGCAAAAGCAATACAAAGATACACAGGTGTTGCTTATGAGTCTTTGAGTTATGACACTTTAGATAAAAAAGCTCAACAATACATAGAAGAAAATGTAGTAATATTCTCCAATCTTTTTGGTGCAATCTTAGCAAAAGATTACATACCTGATTATAAATACAAACAAGGTGCAAAACTTCCAAATATCAACATAGAGCAATTCATGAAAACAGAATTTAGCCCATTTTTAGATGAGTATCTAGGTGAAGTTGTGGTTGATTTAAGAGCTGGATATTATGAAAAGTTTTATATACCCAAATGTCAAGTGGTTACTTACAAATTCCTAAAAGGTGGCAAAGTAGTAAGTCATTGGGCTAAGTATTATAGAGGAATTGTAGCAAGAACTTTGGCACAAAACAATATCCAAACCCTAAAAGAGCTTTTTGATATGCCACTTGATGGATTGAAAATAAAAGAAATCACAGAATCAAAAAATATCAAAACTTTTATTTGTGATGTGGATTGATATATAATAGACTCCAAATCAAGTTTGGAGTGACTGTATTGTGGTTATCCTGAGCTTGAATGTCTTTTGTCATCCTGAGCTTGACTCAGGATCTAAAGTCTTATATCGTAATATGCTTCTTACTATGCACATGCAATGCCACAAAAGCAACCAAAGCAAAAATAGCCGAATACAAAAACAAATATTCCCCATAAAGCCATCCAGCCACAAATGCACCTATAAACCCACCAAGTCCATAAGCAATCCCAAACATGAACTGTTGAGCTAGTTTTTTGTTTGAATACATAGTATAAAGATATATTATCACGGCACTATGATATAGTCCAAAGCTAAATGCGTGGATACTTTGTGATATAAATAGCACAGTTAGATTATCTGGGAAGAAATAAACAAGAAGCCATCTTATTATTGTGACAAATATAGAAAATTTTATCAAAAATAGTAGATTATTTTTGATGATATTCCCTTGGAAATAGAGCATTACTATTTCACAAAGTACACCAAAAGACCATAAATAACTCGCTATTTCAAGAGTTATTCCATTTTCGGTTGTATAAATAGTAAAAAAGTTATAAAAGCCCCCAAAGCTAATCTGCATAAAAAGAAGACTTACCCAAAAAGGAAGATATTTGAGTATAGAAAAAGGCTCATCCTCTATTCCCTCAACTTTGTCACTTTCATCATATTTTAGTATTATCAAAGAAAACACTATAGTCAATATCGCAGTTGCAAGATAAAAATGCAAAGCAACAATTGACTCATCCAAATATCTAGCAAGAACCAAAGCTATTATCATAAACCCAATAGAGCCAAACAACCTAGTCCGACCATATCTCTCTTTCCCTACTTTTTTAAGTGCAATAATCTCAACATAAGGGAGTATTAGACTAAGTGCCGCACCTAGTAGGGCATTTGTTATAAGAAAAAGATAGAAGTTTTCTATTGTTACATAAAAAGACAATGAAGACAAAAATATAAGCAAAAGAGCTATTTTGAAAGTTTGTTGATTTAGTTCTATATGTTTTAGAAACAAAAAAGGGGTAAGAAATCTCATCAAAGGAGCAAGGGCGAAGATAATCCCTATTTCATAAGGTGTATATCCAATATCATGCAAAACCTTTGGCAAGAATATTATATATACCCCAACAGCCGCAAAATAAAAAAAATAAAAAGCAGATATTTTTACAAAAAGCATTATTTTGACGAAGAATCAGGAACGATAGTACTACTTGCAACAATATCTTGCAAAGTATCTTTATCTTTTCTCATAAAAGGAACAAACCACCCAATAATACTCATAGCAGAAATTATAAAAACAAGGTATCTTAAAATAGCTTTTCCAAAAGACAATTTCTCTTTAGTTTTCTTATCCACAAGTATCAAATCATAAGCTTTAAGCCCAGGAGTTTGACCTTTTATCTTCCAAAACCCCACGATGATAGCTCCATATGCAAAAGATGTCACCCATCTTGCCATCTCGCTACTTTGGAAATCATCTTTCCCATCCAGTATGATATAAGTAGTTATATACATAATAGGCATCATAATCAAAAACATATCTATTACAAAAGCTTTTAGTCTTGGGAGTATTGGAGCATTTGAGATTGTTTGTGGTGATGAAGGAGACAAAGTTTGTTGGCTTGATATTTTGCCTTTTTTTGCATCTCTCCATCTACTCACTTTTAGTTTCCTCTGCTTCCAGGTTTGTATGCGATATCTTTGAAATCACACTCATCTGGCGAATACATAGCAAAATCAAAATCAGCCAATGCAAACAATGGTTTATCACATGGAAGTTTACAATTTGGTTTTGATTCTATAGTGCTTCCCACTCTTTTACAAAAGCCTCTGTTTGCTAAAGCTGCAAACGCCACTACTTCGCCACCATTTGCTTCGATTTGAGCAGCAGCTTCTAGGGCACTTCCACCCGTTGTGATGATATCTTCACACATGATATATCTCTCACCTTCTTTTACCTCAAAACCTCTTCTTATGCTCATCTCACCATTTACTCTCTCAGCAAAAATAAATCTTACATCAAGTGCAGTAGCAAGTGCAAATCCAGCAAGAAGTCCGCCAAGAGCAGGTGAACATACAGCATCAAACTCTATGCCACTTTTTCTAATCTCCTCAGCCAAAGCCTCAGCCAAAAGTTTTGCAGTTTTTGGATCTTCAAGTACTTTTGCAGATTGTAAATAATGTTTTGAGTAGTTTCCGCTACTTAACTTAAAGTGACCTTCTAAATACGCTCCAGCGTCTTTGTATATTTGTTCTATGTTCATTGTCATACCGTTAATAATTCTTTTTCTTTAGCTTTAAATGTATCATCAGTTTTTACGATAAATGAATCAGTGATTTTTTGAACTTCAGCTTCAGCTTTTTTGCTCTCATCATCAGTGATAAGCTTGTCTTTATGGATTTTTTTAATTTTATCATTACTATTTTTTCTAATATTTCTAATAGCAACTTTAGAATCTTCAGTCATCCCTTTTGCCTTTTTAACACTATCGTTTCTTTGCTCCATAGTCATTGGAGGGAAAAACAGCTTAATAGAAATACCGTCATTATTTGGATTAACTCCGATATTTGCCTCTAGTATAGCTTTTTCGATAGCACCAACTAGGTTCTTTTCCCAAGGTGTAATAGAAATTGTAGTTGCATCAACAGCCAAAATAGTAGCCACTTGAGAAAGATCGGTAGGCGTTCCATAATAATTCACTTTAATATTATTCAAAGCCTTTGTAGATACTTTACCACTTCTTAGTGTGCCATAATCTTTTTTTAAAGCCTCTATAGACTTTTCCATATGCTCTTTTGTGTATTCATATATTTCATTCAACATTTTTGCTCCTTCTTATTTAATTAATATTTTATTTGCGATATTGTAGTAAGTTGTTCCAATTATTATTCTTGTTCGTGAGTTTTTAAGATAAATATTCAAATCAATATCTACCATTCCATCAACCACATCAACCTCTTCTATCCATTTCTCACCAGTAATGAATAGCTTGACTTTATCGACATCTTTATTTACTTTTGCTCTTACTTTTTTCAATATCCCATCTTTTGGAAATTCCAGTGGTTCAATCCATTCTACATCAAAAGCTGTATATTTAAGTTTTTCCTTGATATCAACTTTACCCACAAGTGGTACTCTAAATAGGTCAAAAAGGTCACTATTTTTGTTTGTTGCACCTGAGCTTTGATTGAGTATTGCTTCAAACCCAAAATCTTTGATTGCTTTTTTTACATTATCATCATACTCACCATACGGATATGCGTAAAATCTTGGTTTATAGCCCATTTTCTTCTCAAAAATCTCATAAGACTTTTGTGTATCAGCTTTTATTTGCTCAATTGTAAGATTTGTAAGTCTTGGATGAGAGTATGAGTGAAGTTCGACTTCCCCATAAGGTAAAACCTCTTTGAGCATATCCCAAGTCATAAAGTCACCATATTTTTCATCAGTAGCTTTTACATAGACAAACAAACTAAAAGGGTAACCATACTCTTTGAAAATCTCCAAACCATTAGTATAAAAACTTTTATAAGCATCATCAATAGTAAGAACCACCCAATTAGCAGGCACTTCTTTTCCATCTTGAATAGTTTTTACAAGTGTGCTAAGTGGTACAACTTCATAATTGTTTTTTCTAAAATATTCAAAATCATTTTTTAGCTGAGTCAAAGATGTATTAGTACTTGGATGTTTATCGTCTCC